>MAAC01010176.1_pt1 | contig 144470 bp, 135 predicted proteins | sample 1115981 | NCBI WGS metagenome assembly MAAC01 (sample SAMN04961126, study PRJNA320927) | seawater metagenome | isolation source: sample BD02T64 sea water enriched with oil for 64 days | place: USA:Gulf of Mexico | collected 2013-07-27
GCGACTCAAGGTATGCTCTTGACCCTCAAAGCGGGCTATGAAACAGGTTTTTCTGATGCTGACTCAGCCTTGATTCAACAAGCACATCAAGCTTTCTTAAGTTCACTTGCCTTAGATGAGAATGCCACGACTCACCGGTGGTATAGCTTATTGCTAAAGAAACTAGGTAATGAATCACAAGTCATTTTGCACCTGAATAAAGCAATTAAACTTAATCCATTGTCAGCGTCTTTAAAGCGATCACTCAGTAAGTATCTGCACACTATAGGAAAACCAGATTCAGCGCAAAGAATGTACCAACGTACTTTAATTCTAGAGCCAAATTATTTTTCTCGTGTAGTTGATTTAACTCGCATTTTTAGAAATACGCGACAATCTATCACTGCTATGGCTGAATGGCACTCGGCAAATGCAGACATTTTTACAAATTGCTCTAGTGTTGAGTATTGCGAACAGTTGGTGCTAGCTTATTTAAGTATTGGTGCAACAGATGTCGCTAATAATATTTTGGCTAACATGAGAGCTAGACACGGCCACTTTGTAAATTCTTTGAATTTGATTAAGTTCGGTTCAAAAGGAGAAGAGCAAAGTATATTATCGATTAAAGAAAGCATCGCATTTTATAGGCCCAACCGACTTAGCGCTTTGTTAGGGCTTGCCGTAGCGCAATTTCGTACTACAAAATTTAAACAAGCTAAATCCACATTGCTAAAAGCCTATCCAGAGTGGGATAAACCTGAGTCTATTACCTTAAGTCATATCACCCCAGATAATTATACGGCAATGGTTTTGTATGCCGTGACTTTGTTAAATTCAGAAGATAAACAGTCCGCTGAGGTATTGCTACGCAGCCTACAGACATTCCTCAAACAAGATAAGGTGTTTGATAAAATTCAGGCTGAATTTACTTTAGCTGAAGTCAACGCGCAATTAGGTGATATTTCTGAAGCGATAGCGCATTTAGCAGCGGCACTGAAAATGGGCTGGCTCGAAACTTACGATTTGGAGTGGTGGTCATTACAGAATAATCATCTTTTACGGCCTTTGTTTGAAGAGCCTGAATTCAAATTATTGCTGAAACAACATCAGGAAAACTTAAACGAATTGCAAGAGCTAGTTACCCGAAAGTTAAGCACAATTTCTAGTTCGTTGGAGTAAAACCATCTTTCACGGTACTAACTTCCAATAAAATAGAAAAGGCGAGCAAAATAGCTCGCCTTTTAGTGCTTAGCTATGATTTATACTCAGTACGGCTGACTATCTATCACAATCTTTAACTACCGAAAAATATTGATTAGTTGCTTACTTTTTTAAAGAGCAACGTCATGCGATTTGACTCACCTATAGCGTCTACAGCTTTACGCTTTTCAGCATCGTCACCTGCGCCGTTATACGATGGCGGTAAACGCCAGACAATGTCAGTATCTGATGGCTTGTCTTTGCTATTAGCGTTAATGTCCGAGCTGGCAACTAACTTAAACCCAGCCTTGGCAAACGCTTCTTTTACCGTACTCAGCTTTAAGTAGCCACGACTACCGTCAGCACCTTTTTCAGCTGCAGACTCTTGTAATTGATGTTGCACAACACCGACGTAACCATCATCTTTCAAAATTCTATGAGTTGTCGCTAATGCTTCAGTTAAGCTGTTAGCCTCTTTGTCAAAACGGTTGAGGTTATGTAAAGCGCGAATGAATAACACACGATCAACTGTTTTGTTTAGTGACGCTGGCACTGTGTTAAAAGTATATCCATCACTGTTAATTTTAGCGTCGGTAAACCCTCGAACCAATTCAGGGAATTTTTTGGTAGCAGCAATACGCTTATCAATAAATTCTTGAGGGAAAAAACCAAATCGAGGCCAAACATCGTCGTTATAATTAAGCCCATATAAAGAGCCTTGTTCGCCTAAATAATTGGCTAATATATTGCTGTACCAACCACCGCCGGGTAAGGCTTCGGCAACCGTCATGCCTGATTTTATTTTAAAGAAACTTAACGTTTCAACTGGATGCCTGCTGTTATCTCTTGCTTTTGCTTCGTCAGAGCGACTATTTACTACTTCAATTAGCGCTGATTTGTTTGCTTTAGAGATACTGCCAGCACTTGCTAATGGGCTTATAGTGAGTAACGTACTTGCGGCGAAAATCACAGAGGTGAGTAACTTTTTTTCAAACATGGCATAGTCCTTAAATGTTGTTTTTTCTCAAGATATTGTTTTATCTCAAAGTATTTTTTTATCCCAAACGTTGTAATTGTATAAACATTACATATCTATCGTTTTATTGACAGCAAATAACTTGGTTTAATTTCATCCATATAGCAATAACTCTCGTAATTGCCATGAGCTGTCGAAATTATGAGACAGGTGGCTGAAAAAGTAACAAAAATTTTCAATCACTAATAAGCCTTTATTAGCTGATGAAGTTCTTTCTAGTTCTGATTTGTCTCTCATTTTATTGTCGCAGTGATCTGCTTTAATCAAACAGGACAGTTTTTGTCGAAGAAAAACTTGATGAGTAAGTTAACTTGCCACTCACCGAGTACACCCTTAAACCATGCTGACTTTATAATGACAGCAAATGTCAGTATTGGTATCAGATACAACGCGGTACTGAATAACATGTTGAGGTAAATTGATAAATCCATTTGTTGTTCATTCCTTAATACAAACTATTAGTTAACTTTCCTTTTACTAACTAATTTATTAAAACATAAATTACGACTCAAACTAAACCACTATATAGACATTCTTTGTACAAGATCGATATTAAATTAATATCTAGAGCAAATATGCCAATATAAAAAAGGCGAATCATCTCTGATTCGCCTTTTATTTTATTTTTTGAAAGTTTCCAACTCTAAGTGTTGTAATCAATTTAAAACTAATCGGTGTAGCTTTCAATTGGAGGGCAAGAACATACTAAGTTTCTGTCACCATATACATCATCTATACGGTTTACTGTTGGCCAGAATTTATTAATTTTCACACTTGCTACCGGGAATACCGCATCGCTAATGCTATATGCTCTATCCCAATTAGCATCGGTAATATCTGCCAATGTATGTGGTGCGTGGTGAAGAGGGTTATTTTCTAAAGTCCACTCACCTGACTCGACTTTACGTACTTCATCACGAATGCAAACCATGGCTTCAATAAAACGGTCTAGCTCTACTTTAGATTCAGACTCTGTTGGCTCAATCATTAAGGTACCTGCTACAGGGAATGACATAGTAGGCGAATGAAAACCATAATCAATTAGTCGTTTAGCAATATCCATCTCGGTAACGCCACACGCTTCTTTAATTGGACGTAAATCCACAATACACTCATGTGCTACACGACCATTACTGTCTGAGTATAAAATTGGATAGTGTTGGCTCAATTTAGTTGATAAATAGTTAGCATTAGTAATTGCATACTTTGATGCTGCTGTTACGCCCTCTTTCCCTAATAAAGCAATATATAGGTATGAGATACATAAAATTCCTGCGCTACCAAATGGCGCAGCAGAAACAGCACCATTGCCTTTAGTTTCTTCTTCAATGTTCACTAACGCGTGATCAGGTAAGAAAGGAGTTAGGTGAGATTTAACACCAATAGGTCCCATACCTGGGCCACCGCCACCGTGTGGAATAGCGAATGTTTTATGTAAGTTAAGGTGTGATACATCTGCGCCAATAAAGCCCGGTGAGGTAATGCCCACTTGTGCGTTCATGTTAGCGCCATCAAGGTAAACTTGGCCGCCATTATCGTGAATAATGTTACAAATTTCGCGAATGGTGGTTTCATAAACCCCATGTGTTGATGGGTAAGTGATCATGATACAAGAAAGGTTTTCGGCTAACTCTTCAGCTTTCGCTTTTAAGTCTTCCATATCAACGTTGCCTTGCTTGTCACATGCAACAACCACAACTTTCATACCAACCATTTGAGCTGACGCAGGGTTTGTACCGTGGGCAGAAGCAGGGATTAAACAAATATTACGGTGCGAATCACCACGGCTTTCATGGTATTTATGAATAGCAATTAGGCCTGCATATTCACCTTGTGCACCCGAGTTAGGCTGCATTGAAACTTTGTCGTAACCGGTTAATTCAACTAACCAGTCGGCTAGTTCATTAATCATTTTTGTGTAGCCAACAGCTTGATCTAGTGGCGCAAAAGGATGCATATTGGCAAACTCAGGCCAGCTTACTGGCATCATTTGCGCAGTAGCATTAAGCTTCATCGTACACGAGCCTAATGAAATCATTGAGTGATTCAAGGCTAAATCTTTATTTTCAAGACGCTTTATATAACGCAACATTTCTGTTTCGCTGTGATACGAATTAAATACAGGATGCGTTAGAATTTCAGTTTCACGTACCAGTGTTTCAGGAATAGAGCTTGAACCTTGGGTGACAATTTGTGCGTCAAGCCCAGCTACATCTAAACCATGATCAGCGCCCAGTAAAATAGTAAACAGTTGTGCGATGTCTGCACGTGTTGTGGTTTCATCAATTGAAATGCTAATTTGACCTTCAACATCTGTACGTAAATTAGCACCAGAAATTAATGCACGCTCAACAATTTCGCTTTTATTGGCTACGTTAAAGGTTAAGGTATCAAAATAGCTATTATGTATCGGTGCTAAACCTTTTACTCGCGTACCTGTTGCTAAAATATCAGCAAAACGGTGTATACGTGAGGCAATAGTTTTTAAGCCTTTAGGACCATGATAAACCGCGTAGAAAGCGGCCATGTTGGCAAGTAAAACTTGTGCGGTACAAATGTTTGAATTAGCTTTTTCACGGCGAATATGTTGTTCACGTGTTTGCATAGCCATACGTAAGGCGTTGTTACCGCGAGTATCTTTAGAAACACCAATAATTCTGCCCGGCAATGAACGTTTGTATTTATCGCTAGTAGTGAAAAAAGCGGCATGTGGACCACCATAGCCCATAGGCACACCAAAACGCTGGCTTGACCCAATAACGGCATCAGCGCCTAATTCGCCTGGCGCTTTTAATAACACTAAGCTCATAATATCAGCAGCAACGGCAACAATACCTTTTTTGGCGTGAATTTTTTCAATTAGCTCACTAACGTCGGTTACTTCACCTGTTGCACTTGGGTATTGAATTAAGGCACCAAAAATATCATGCTCTGGTGCTTCATTTGCAGGTGCAATAATTACGTCGAAACCAAACATATCAGCACGTTGTTTAACTAAGTCGATAGTTTGTGGGTAAACATCACTTGAAATAAAGAATAAATTAGATTTTTTGTTTTTAGAAACACGCTTAGCAAGTGCCATCGCTTCTGCTGCTGCAGTACCTTCATCTAATAATGAAGCACTCGCTAACGGTAAGCCAGTAAGGTCAATACACATTTGCTGGTAATTAAGCAGAGACTCTAATCGACCTTGTGCAATTTCAGGTTGGTATGGCGTGTAAGCAGTATACCAGCCTGGGTTTTCTAGTACGTTACGCGCTATAACATTTGGTGTTAATGTACCGTAGTATCCTAAACCTATATAAGTTGTATTCACTTTATTTAAGCTAGCAACTGCTTTTAAGTCAGCTAATGCTTGAACTTCTGTTTTACTTTCACCAATGTCAGGCAGCTCAGACAAACGAATATCGTCAGGCACAATTTCATCAATTAACGCATCAATAGATTCTGCGCCAATATCATTTAGCATGGTTTGAGTTTGCGCTTCACTTGGTCCAATATGGCGGCGGATAAAATCTTGAGTTTGTTCTAACTCAACAAGTGAGTTAACAGGCGATTGAGAAGTCATAACAGTTTCACTTAAATAATTTTACTAATAAAAAGAAAGCCCCGAACAGTTTGTCAGAGGCTTAATAGTAGTTTGTTAAGTCGCTTGGCGGCTTAACAGAGGTGCTTGCCAGAATTACTCTTCAATAGAGTTAGCGTAGCCTTCTGCATCGAGTAAGTCGTCTAACTCACGCGCATCTTCAAGTTTAATCTTGAATAACCAACCGTCACCAAAGGCATCAGAGTTAACTAGCTCTGGTGAATCTTCTAAATCTTCATTCACTTCAACAACTTTACCTGATACTGGTGCATAGATGTCTGAGGCCGCTTTTACTGACTCGGCTACACAAATATCGTCGCCTGTGCTTACTTCGTCGTCAACATCTGGTAGTTCAACAAATACCATATCGCCTAAAAGATCTTGTGCATGCTCTGTAATACCTACAGTAACGGTACCGTCACCTTCATTACGTACCCATTCGTGAGACGTTGCATATTTTAATTCTGAAGGAATATTGCTCATTTTTATTTTCCTATTGGTTAAATTCTTAAATAATAATTATTAGGTTAGCTGCTCACTTAATATAGAACATCTAAATATATTTTCAATTAGAATACTTTTTTGCCGTTACGAACAAAACTTGGCTTAGTAACTTGAACTTTCACCAATTTTTTACGCATTTCAACTTCAACAATATCGCCAACTTTCACGCTACGAGGAACTCTAGCGAGTGCAACAGTGTGACCTAATGTAGGTGAAAAAGTACCTGAAGTGATTTCACCTTCACCAAATGCTGTTACCACTTTTTGATGTGAGCGCAATACGCCTTTTGCTTCCATGACTAAGCCAACTAACTTAGGCTGGTCACCCGCGGCTTTTTGCGCGGTTAACACTTCTCGGCCAATAAAGTCGCGCTCTGTCGGTTCCCAGCTAATAGTCCACGCCATGTTAGCCGCTATAGGAGAAACAGTTTCATCCATATCTAAACCATAAAGGTTCATACCGGCTTCTAAACGCAAGGTGTCACGGGCACCTAAACCACAAGGTGCAACACCGGCATCAAGTAATTTTTGCCAGAAGTCTTCAGCAGCAGTGTCTGGCACAATAACTTCATAGCCATCTTCACCGGTGTAACCTGTAGTAGCAATGAATAGTTCACCAACTTGCACACCAAAAAATGGCTTCATGCCTTCAACAGCAGCATTTTGTTCAGTTGTTAATAAAGTCGCTACTTTTGCTTTTGCTTGTGGGCCTTGTACGGCAATCATGCCAAATTCAGGGCGTTCTGTAATAGTAATATCAAAACCTGTTGATTGTTTCGTCATCCAAGCGAGGTCTTTTTCACGTGTGGCTGAGTTCACAACTAAACGGTAATTAGTGTCAGAAAAGAAGTAAATAATTAAATCATCAATTACGCCACCCGCTTCATTTAACATACCGGTATAAAGTGCTTTACCTGCAACCTTCAACTTCTCTACATCATTAATAACTAAACGACGTAAAAAAGATTTAGCGTCTGTACCTTGTACATCAACAATGGTCATGTGAGAAACATCAAACATGCCCGCGTTTTGGCGAACAGCATTATGCTCTTCTATTTGCGAGCCATAATTAATTGGCATTTCCCAGCCGTGAAAATCAACCATTTTAGCGCCAGAGGCGAGGTGCTTTGCATGTAGTACGGTTTTATTAGTCATAATTCTACCTAAAGGGTGACAAACAGATAACATTTGCGGCAATTATAGCCGTTGAAGTCTGCTGATTCAACAAGTATGAAAGCCATTATACAAATATAAAACCGACTTAAAGGAAAAATCAGAATTTAATTTTCAAATCACCAGAAAATTAAAATTTTAACCTAATCGCCCCTCTTTATTCGTTAAATAGCTGAGAAAAATTTTATAATTTTTTTCGCTATTAATTATGACTTAAACGTTGAAAGCGCTATTTCAACGCGGGCTTTGCTAATACAGGTAAGTCGCTTTTAAGCCCAAGCGCTTGTTCTATCATGAGTTTCTTAGCAGGTTTAATGTTATCGAGTAAACTCATGCCAATACCACGAAGTAAGGTAAAGCCACTTTGCTGAATAGTAAAAGTTTGTTTTATTGCTTCCATTGCAACAATCATTTCTGTTGCTTCAGACTTTCGAAAGCGGGCGAAGGCTTTTAAGACTTTTTGATCAGCCAAGTCTTGCTCAGCTGACAAACTTGCTAAACTTTCAGCCAGCGCTGCCGCATCAAGCAAGCCTAAATTAACGCCCTGCCCCGCAAGAGGGTGAATAGTATGAGCCGCATCACCTATAAGCACCATTCGCTCTTTAACAAAGTCTTGTGCTAAGCGCATTGATAATGGGTGAGTGAGGCGCTCACTTACAAGCTCAACAGTACCTAGCTTACCGTCAGTAGCTGCAGTAAGTGCTTTAGCAAAATCTACCGGGGCAAGTTCAATTAAGCGTTGAGCCTCTTCTGGGCTGGTTGAATAAACAATAGAACATACGTCGCCAGTGGCTGGAAACAACGGTAAAAAAGCTAAAGGCCCTGTGGGGAGAAACACTTGCCAAGCGGTATTTTTATGTCCTTGTGCGCATTTTACAGTGGCTACAATGGCATGATGATCATAATCTCTGGTGATCATAGGCATATCCATTTGCTTTCTCAGCCACGAGTTAGCACCATCTGCGCCCACCACTAATTTAGCAATGAGTGGCATAGGTGCAGGCGAGTTTTCTGCTGCTGCAAAACTGGCAAAAACTTCACTATCGCCTGTGGCAATATTAGCTAAACGGCTTTGGGTAAAAAAGCTTATGCCTTCATCTAACTGCGCTTTTTGCCATAGCGCATTGCGAATAACGTTATTCTCAATTATCCAGCCCAACTGCTCGTTGTGCACAAAACTGGTTAAATCGTCTACAGAAAAATCAAGTTTACCGACGCCGGCTTTATCCCAAATATGCATGTGCTGATACGCTTGGCTTCGTGTTTCAAGAATAGTTGCCCAAACATCTAGTTGTTCAAAAATTGTTTTACTGGCAACATTAATTGCGCTAACGCGCAGTTCGGCATTATCAGTTAGCTCGGATATCGGTAAAGTATCAGCAATAGCTATGGTCAAATTAGTGGTTTTTCTCAAGGCAAGTGCTAAGGTTAAACCCACCATGCCCGCGCCAACAATTAATACATCAAACTTTTGCATGCTTGCTTAATATCCCATCAATTTATTTACTAAGGTATTTTTAAGGGGCGAAAAATAATTCATTACTTTTAGGCCTATATTTCTTCCGGCGATGAGTGGCGGCAAATCATTAGCAAACAAAGTCACAAGTGAATCTGTTAGCTCGATTACCTGCTTTTGGTCTAGCTGACGCAGCCTCGCATATTCATTTAGTAAGGCAAATTGACCAAGATCAATGTTTGCGCTTTCTTGGCTGTTTGCTAGCGACTCTTTCACTAGCTTAGCCATTAATGCGACGTCACGTAAACCAAGATTAAAGCCTTGCCCGGCAATAGGATGAATGGTGTGAGCCGCATTGCCAATTAGCGCCATACGATGATAGGTTTGCTGCTGAGCGAGCAATAACGACAAGGGGAATACGTCACGTTTACCTACCTGAGTAATTTCACCAAGCCAACTACCAAAAGCTTGTTCAAGTTGCTCACTAAATTGCGCGTCATCTAAGCCTTGCAATACTTCACTTTGCTGAGGTGTCATGGTCCAAACTAGTGAACATCTACTTTGACCATCTAACGGTAACAGCGGCAACATTGCTAAGGGGCCAAACGCTGTGAATCGTTCAAATGCTTTGTTTTGATGGGGCTTTTGTGTGGCAACATTAGCAATTAACGCGACTTGCTGATAATTACTTTGGCTACTTTGAATGCCGGCCATTTTTCTGCAAGGCGAATTTGCGCCATCACAAGCAAGCAATAAACTGGCAGCTATGCTTTGCCCTGAATTTAATTCAACCTTTACCTGATTAGCATGGTCTGGTGATTGCCAATGAATATGAGAAATTTGATCGGGATTAAACCACACAAGGTTACTTTGCTGTGCTAACTCTTTGAGTAAACCTCTACCTAGGGTCGCCATCTCAATAACGTAACCTAAGGCAGAAACACCCTGCTCATGAGCTTCAAGTCGTGCTTTACCATAATGGCCGCGATCAGAAATATCTATTTTATCAATAGCACAGGCATATGCAGCCAAGTGTTGCCATGCGCCAAGTTCATGTAAGTAAGCAGCACTGCCATGAGAAAGGGCTAGTACTCTATCGTCAAATAGCGATGGCTGGTCTTCTTGCTGTGTTGTTGGGTTTGCTTCAACAATAGCAATTGATAATAAGCTGCCGTCAGCTTTGGTTAATTTTGCTAGCCCTAATGCCATTAAGCAGCCTGATAAGCCACCACCAGATATTATTACGTCGACATTTTTAATACTGTTATCCATAGTTTTTCTTCATCAGCCCATTGAAGGTACTTGCTATTTTTTAGCCGCCATCAATGCTTCAATATCAGCAACGGTTTCAGGAGAGTTGGCTGTTAAATTTTCATAACCTTGCTCAGTAACAACAATATTGTCTTCAATACGTATACCTATACCACGCCACTGCTCAGCAATACTTATATCGTCTAAGGGCATATATAAACCTGGTTCAATTGTTAATGTCATACCGGGCGAAAATGCCCGCTGTTGCTCTCTGTTTTCATTGGTTTGGTAATCACCCACATCGTGAACATCTAAGCCCAACCAATGACCCAAGCCATGAATGAAATATTTTTTACAGGCTTTATCTTTTATTAACTCATCAAGATCGCCCGATAGGATCTCTAACTCAAATAAACCGGTTGTTAAGCTTTCATTAGCAATATCATTTAACTGCGCAAAAGTAACGCCTGGTTTAATCGCTGTAATTACGCGACTCTTAGCTGTTAACACCAATTGATATAAAGTTTTCTGCGGCTCGGTAAATTTACCACTTACTGGAAAAGTACGGGTAATATCTGCGGCATAGCCTGATAGCTCGCCACCAGCATCAATCAATAATAGTTCGTTATTAACTAACGGGGCATCGTTGTTGGTGTAATGCAAAATATTAGCGTTGTCTCCACCTGCTACTATGGTGGCGTAAGCTGCATAACGTGCGCCGTGGCGGGTAAACTCATGCAATATTTCGTTTTCTATTTGATACTCAAACACCCCTGCCGACGTTTTCTGCATCGCTCTTTGGTGCGCTAAACCTGAAATGTAATTCACCTGACGCATTAATTCGATTTCATTGGCACTTTTAATTAGGCGCAAGTCATCAATAATAGGGCTGGCATCACAAACATGCGCAGGAGCTTTTAACCCTTGTCGACTTTTTGCTCGCACACTTGCTAAGAAGCTAAAAACTGTTGCCGACATTTTTTCATCGTTGAAACTAAAATATACCTTATCTATACCCGCTAAATATTTTGCAACGCGTTCATTTTTTTCATCAAGGGTAAAGCATTGATCAAGCTGATACTGTTGGCAGGCTTTTTCCTGCCCTATTCTACGACCGTGCCAAATTTCATGCATTTTATCTTTGGGTAGTGAAAATAGAATACTTTGCTGCTCGCCTGCCGCTTTGATTAAAAGCAACATAGCATCGGGTTCATTGAAACCGGTTAAATAATAAAAGTTCTTATTTTGGCAAAAGGCAAATTCAGTGTCGTTGCTACGAGTAACTTCATTGGCAGCACTAAAAAACGCAACACTATTATCAGCCATTTGATTGAAAAACTTGTTTCTGTGGCTAACAAATTCACTGATTGGCAGCGCCGAAATACCCGGTATATTCTGAATTGTCATTGCTAGCCTCTAGTGAATAGTATTATTGGAATCAATATTTGGTGTAGCACTAGTGCCTGTAGGTAATGTGCCTAATTCGCTGAAGCACAACAATGCTGAAATACGTACATATTCACTGATTTCAAAAAATGCTTGTTCGGTGTCCTCATCTTCTTCCAATTCGTTTGACAGGTTAGCAATTTCGGCAAAATCCGTAATAACTTCTTTGACTTCACTTGAACTGACAGCATTATCTTTTTGTTGAATTCCAAAGCCTAAATTAAAACCTTGTACCCAATGGCCTAATGCATTACCTCGCTCAACAAGTGAATCGTCATCATCAGGTACCATTAATTGAAAAGTGTAAGCATCATCTAAAATGTCTGTCCAAAGTTCACTAAACATTTGTTTGATCACTGCTTTAACCGCTTTGGGAAAGTCTTCATTGTTCTGAGTGGTAAAATCTAACATGTCATCTAGCAAGGCTACATAGCTTTGATCTTCAAAAGTAAAGCCGGCACAAACCAACCCAGTTAACACACCATGAGCTTCACTGGCATGTACCTTAACGTTTTCAGAGGTAATGATGGCTTGTACACTAGCAAAGTCTAGCTTGTTATCGTTTGACGAGATATTGGTCATGGTGAGACTCTATTTTGAAAAATTCTTTGTTGCTATCCTAACATTGCCCTCGTTAAAAGGCATGAAAATTCATAGAAAAATTGCCATTTGCTTGCAACAAGAAAGCAGCACAGTTATAGTGCGAATAATTATTGTATATTATTAATTATACTTGGAATTTTCTGCAAATGCCTCAACGTACTGTTGAAATCAATGTTATTGATCGTAAACTAAAAGTTGCTTGTCCTATTGGCCAAGAAAGCGCTTTACTTAGTGCTGCCGCAGAATTGAGTGCGCGTTTAGCAAAAGTGAGCTCAAGTAAATCAATCGGTACGCCCGAACAAGCTATGTTAATGACCGCTCTCAATTTAACTAACGAGTTACTTGCTGCAAAACAACAACTCAAAGCAGAGCAAAAAGAAAACAAGCAAAAAATTGCATTATTGCAATCCACAATTGAGCAAGCACTGTCTCCTGCTAGTAAAAAACAAGCCTAGAATTGTTGTTAAACAATAAATTTAAAATCCTGTTTGTTGTTACCATTATAGCGATAGCATTCGTTGTAGTGATTAATTACTTACCGGTACACCCGCAACATATAAGCACTAAGCATAAAGACAGTGATGTTGTTACGGTAGCTCATGAAAATGTAGAGCAACCCGTACATGACAATGCACAATTCATTACCTCAACAACTGAAAAGCATCTTTTGCTGGCAAAGCAAAATAGGCTCAAAGACATGCTAAGCAGCTGCGAAAAAAACAATATTGAAGCGCAATACTCGCTCATTGAAAAAAAATTGAGCAATATTGCTAGTGCATTACAAAACAGTGACAAGCTTAAGGCTCGCTTCAATTCAACTATAATCACCGGCACTATTACCGATAAAAACAGATCCGCATTGTTTGATTATGTTGTTGAAAACCCTTATGACAAAGTTGCTTATAAATCGGCACTGAAAGAATGTGATAAACATATAAATTTACCACAATGTAAAAGCACACTATTTTCGTTAAATAATATGCCTGATACGCAAAACGCAGCGACACTACTTGATATTGCCAGTATTGCTCTTAAGCAAGGCAACGAAGAAAAAGCTCATTTAGCTATTGAATTGGCAGCTAAAACCGCCAACTTTAACGAGTATTTTTTTGAGTATATTCAACGCTCTCAAGAAATTATCGCTAGCAACGCTTTTATTGGTTTTAATCAAAGCTTAATTATTTCTATTGGTAGGGCTGCGGCTGTGCCATCCAGCTTTTCAACCATTTTTAAATTTTGTAAAGATAGCCATAATGTAAGCGATATTTTAGTAGATGCTTGTGGGAAAATAGGTGAGATCATGGAGCATCATAGCCATTCCTATATATCACAAGCACTAGGACAAGCTTTACAAGAAAATTATTTCAGGCAAACAAATAATCAAAAAGCCTTAGAACAAACACAGCAAAGAAGGAAGCGACTTAACAATGCTTATAATACTTCTCTTTTCAATCAAGTATCTCAGCTAATACAATTTGATGAAAAACTTGCCCGTTTATGGTTAACAACAGGTCTTGCGCTTGGTGAGAGTCAATCACAAGAAATTATTATTAAAGAAATTGATACGCTTATAGAAAACCCTGATTACAGCCCATGTCAGATCACTTTTCATTGAGGAAAACGGTCTCATAAATAGTACTCAAGCCCGCTTAATTATTTTCAAGCATACTCATTTTTTCCCATAACTTGTTCGCCACCGGCCCAAGCATTCTAGCTTTCATCTTTATCGCCTGATAATTTAGTGCAATACGCGTATCAAAATCATCTAAACTCACTGCCACTAATGATTTAGCTTGAATTTCATCTCTCACCATATAGTCAGGTAAGCGTCCCCAACCTATACCACTCATAATGAGCGTTTTCTTGGTACTAAAGTCATTTACATACCAGCATCGCTGACCTGTTTGCACACTATAATTGACGCCTTGACTACTTTGCCCTGAATCTTGCACAACAATTTGATATTCGTCTTTTAGTTCGACTACTGAGTTTAACTGTGGATGGCGGTCTAGTAGTTTTGGTGAAGCAACATTGCAAAGGTTACCTTGATATAACATGTTGGCATCATATTGACCTGATTGTAGTGCCAAATTATCAATGGTTGTTAAGGCCAAATCGGCTTGTTTGGATTTAACTGCCTCAAGTGCACCATTAATGTATTCTTGCTTTAAAATAATTTGAGTATGGGGGAATTCATTTTGGGTTTTTTCCAGCACTGGCAGAATATTTTCCAAGTCATAAGACGCTTCAATAGCAATAGTAACACTGGCTTCATTGCCTGCAGTTAAGAAGCTTGCTAGTTGCTTTATTTGCTCTTCTTCATTTAATAACCGTAATGCCTGTTGATAAATTTGCTTGCCGTTATCTGTTAGTAATAATCGATAACCTTGTCGACTAAACAGATGCAAGCCCAGCTGGCTTTCAAGCTGTTTAATACCTTGACTGATCGCTGGTTGGGTTTTAAATAACACCTCGCTCGCGGCTTTTAAACTACCGAGTTCAGCAACTTTCACTAACATTTTTAATTGTTCAAGTGTCATTTTCTCCCTCCAATGCATATTAACTAATAGAACCACAAACTTATTAAGTAAAACTTAACAAGTTATAAACAAAGCTTCAATATTAATTTACTTATACTTTACTCATAATACGTAAAAACACAAACCAGACAATTTGGAAAAGCAGCAGTGAACAACACAAGTTCAAAATATGGCCTTGTCAGTATATTTTTACACTGGCTCAGCGCATTGACCATTATTGGTTTATTCGCATTAGGTTATTACATGGTAGATTTGACGTATTATCATGAATGGTACAAAACTGCGCCTGAGCTTCACAAAAGCATAGGTTTAGTATTCTTTTTACTGATGGTAATGAGGCTTGCATGGCGTGTTACGCAAATTACACCGAGCCACTTGCCTAGTCATAGTGCTGTTGAACGAAAATTAGGAAAAATAATTCACTCTTTGCTTTATTTGTTAATTTTCATCATTATGATCTCTGGCTACTTAATTTCAACAGCAGATGGTCGAGGTATTGCCGTTTTCGAATTGTTTGATGTGCCTGCCTTGGGTAGTAGCATTGAAAATCAAGAAGATATTGCCGGATTAGTACACAAATGGCTTGCTTATTTATTAATTGCATTATCTGCATTACATGCATTAGCAGCACTTAAACATCATTTTATTGATAAAGATAACACCCTAAATAGAATCATTGGCAAAGGCCAAACATTGGAGAACATTAATGAAAAAACAGTTAATTAAATTAGTATTAGCATCAGCACTTGTCGCTGGCTCATTTTTACCAGCAGCAAATGCTGCCGACTATGTTATTGATAACAAAGGTGCGCATGCCTCAATTAACTTTAAAATACAGCATTTAGGTTATAGCTGGTTAACTGGTCGTTTTGATAAATTTTCTGGTAACTTTAGCTATGATGCTGCGAATGTTTCAGCGTCAAAAATTGAAGTAAACATTGATACCAGTAGTATTAATTCAAATCATGGTGAACGTGATAAGCATTTAAAAAGTGATGACTTTCTTGACGTAAGTGCTTTTGCTAATGCTAAATTTGTTAGTGATTCTGTTACCGATAAAGGCGATGGTAAACTAGCAGTTTCAGGCACACTAACCTTACACGGTGTTAGTAAGAAAATAGTAATTGACACACAAAAAATTGGTGAAGGTAAAGACCCATGGGGCGGCTACCGTGTTGGTTTTAGTGGCACAACTACCATTGCCTTAACTGATTTTGCCATTAAAATGAATTTGGGACCCGCTTCTAACAATGTGGAACTCGAACTTCATATTGAAGGAAAGAAACAGTAAAGAAAACAATGCAGCTCATGCAATTTTGAGCTGCAGTTTAACAGGGTAACTGTTAGACAAATTAAAATTTTGCATTAATATACAAGCACTCTTTTAGGTTTGTTTGGGAACAACTTAATGCAAAACTTTTCAATTCGATATAAATTCTTCTTTGCCATTACACTCGTTTTCATCAGCGCTTGTGCGCATTTACCTCATGATAAGCATGACGCACCCGTTCTACCTGAATTTATGTTCAAACCGACAACTCAACTTGCTAGCCAAGTAAAACAGACCCTATTAGCCGCCAAAACTGAAAACAAAAAAGCCTTATTTGTGTTGGGAGCACAGTGGTGTCATGACAGTAAAGGCTTAGCTAAAAATTTCTCTACACCACAAATGCAAACCATTCTTCAAGAAAATTACCACGTTTTATTTGTTGATGCCGGCTATTTAGAAAATGGTTTTAATCTTGTTAAACAATTTAACCTACCCATTTATTACGGCACGCCTACTGTGATGATTGTTGAGCCAAGCTCAAAGGAGATTATAAATCGCGCTAGTATGCAAAAGTGGCTCAGTGCCGACAAAGTCCCCTTAAATGAGTATGAAACATATTTTTCTGATTACGCTGCTAGCACCGATAAAACAGAAAAAGTAAGCGCTACAATGCAGCACCATTTTAATACCATCAATCAGTTTGAGCAACAACAAGCAGATCGACTTAAAGCGGCTTACAAAGTAATTGGGCCTTTATTAGCAGCGTATATGCAAAGTGAAAATAAAAAAGCGTCGGATGAATTCTCACATAAATGGGGACAAGTGGCTGATATACGTTTTCGATTGCAAGATGACATTCAAACATTAATTGCCCAAGCCAAAAATAATGTTAACAATGGAGTGACTACACCGCTAGATATGCCAAAGTATGAGGTATTTGATTGGGAGTAAGTGCAGCAAAAGCTTAAATCCAAGTTACAAGTTAACTATACTAGCCAATAAAGATTGTAACTAAACGGACTATATATTCAGGTTATTTTAAGTAAGGCTAGGTTAGGCGTATCACTAAAAACAAAAATAGATTCTTGGTATTTTGCATGAAATTTGGCCACAACTAGCCATAGCCTGACTTCAGCCATAAATTACCTCTCCCCTGTTTTAATGGCTTAACGCAATGATAGCGCCATCTAAAACATCTATATTGAAGGTGTAATTTTTTTGATGATATAAAATTTCAACTTGGTTGTTCTTGAGCACGCCGGTTATATCAAACTCATCACCAAAAGCTATATTCAAATTGCTATCACGTAGATGAATATTGGTCTTAGACATATAATGACCAATCTCTACTTTATTTCGATTGTATTTCATACTAGCCCCCATTTTAATAATAGTCGCTAAAATGACAAAGCCAAGCATAAGCCTGCATATTTTTGGCTAAATAAACGCAGGAAAAATGCTGTTATTTACACTAAACTTGTTAATGAATCGCTACGGTAATATGAGGGCAGTAACAATGAAAATGACAGACATCCACAGTGAAATTCAATCAGGTATTATCAATTACCTTTCTGTACACCCTGATGCATCGGGTTCAGTTCAGCGTATATGTGAGCAATGGCTTACCAATGAGAAATGCGCTCACAATATTTTTCAAGTGCAAACGGCTGTTAATAGCTTACTTAAGCGAGGTGAAATTCATAAACACTCAGATGCTGATATATATACGCTATAACAATTAAGATTTAGTTTAGTTAACTCTAAGGTTGTCAAAAATTACTCTCGACTCTTTAAAATGAGCCTCTTACACGCCAGAGTATTCGCCAATAAGCTCTGGCTCTAGTGTGACAATAAGAAACAGCCTGTAGAAATAACGTTATGACATGCGTCATTATAGAAACACATCTAATTCAACCTGTTCGAGTAGTATAAATAGTGATTCGGACAGGTTGAACTTAAAGTTAACAAACTAATTTATTCAGAAAAGGCTTATATCAATTATTATTAGTCGTTAATGGCAATATTAACGATAATTAACGATATAGTTCCATGCTCATTAGCTTTGCTATTTCGACAACTAAAACTCATACCTTATGCTAAGGCACGAGACCTAGGTATTGAGTGGTTCTTTAATCCCGCTAGCTTTAAATCTAACATTTCCATAAAGGATAATGGGGTTACTTCTATATGTTCATTACCGTCTTCACCAACTTCCTTTGCCTCAGGCAGTGCTTCATTTAACGCAGTCAAACGCGCTCATGTACCTGCCATTTCAAAAGATTATTTTGAATAAAGCTCTAATAGTGCTAATTTATTCTTAACCAAAAAACTATGATTCACCCAATTTAATTGATACCTATTGTTTAACTTAATAACCTGAAAAACATCCATTTTTGTAGGAGTTTATATGTTTAGAAAAGTAGTTCTATCTGTTCTGGCTATTTCACTTATCGCTTTTACTTTAGGTTATTTTTACCTGATGAATAAAATGCCAGTAAGGAAAGGAGAGCTCGTATTAGCAGGGTTATCTAGCAGCGTTACTGTTTCGTATGATCATTATGGTGTACCCCACATAGTAGCAAAAAATGATAACGATCTTTATCGCGCTTTAGGCTATGTTCATGCCCAAGATCGACTTTTTCAAATGGAGATGATACGACGCTTATCACAAGGGAAACTTGCAGAGATTTATGGTGAAAAATTAGTAAAAATTGATAAATTATTTAGAACCTTAGGGTTAGAAGCCTATGCGGAAAAATGGATTAAAGCCATGAAAGCGCGAGGTAATGAAAAACTGTTTGAAACAATGAATGCTTATCTTGCAGGGGTAAATGCATTCGTTAAAGATGGGACTAAACCTATCGAGTTTGATTTAGTTAAATTTCCACAACATATTTACACTCAACAAGACATTGCCTCTATTGCTGGTTATATGGCTTTTTCTTTTGCCTTTGCAATTAAAGATGATCCACTAGTCACTCACCTTTCAAATACCTTAGGTGAAAAATATTTAAAAGATTTAGGCATTTCTTATACTCCTGGTTTTGAAACAATTCCTGTTGATGGCATAAAAGATAAAGGCAATATAGCAAAACATATCTCCCAAACGGTCATGGATATTCTAGAAGAGCAGATTTCAGCCCCCTTATTTCATGGTAGTAATAGTTGGATTGTTTCACCTCAACGCAGTGTTTCAGGTAAAGCAATGTTAGTGAATGATCCGCACATTGGTTACAGCCAACCAAGTGTTTGGTATGAAGCGCAATTAACCTCAGATAACACTGATATTTATGGGCACTTTTTAGCCTTAACCCCTTTCCCTCAGCTAGGTTTTAATCAAGACATGGCTTGGGGATTAACCATGTTTGAAAACGATGACATGGATTTTTACGCCGAAACAGTAAACCCTAACAATAACGAGCAATATTGGGCTATTGACCATTGGGAGAACTTTGAGTCTCGACTAGAAACTATTCATGTGAAAGATGGTAAAGACATCCGTTATGAGGTCAAAACAACGCGACATGGCCCTATTATGAACTCAGTTTATAAAGGTAGTAATAGTTTAGTCAGTGCAAGTGCTGAAGTAGAACAACCAATCGCTCTTTGGTGGGTTTTTAAAAATACTGAAAACAAAATTATGGAAGCTTTTTATCAGTTGCCACATATCAAAACCATTGACGAGGCTGCCGAGGTGGCGGCAAAAATACATGCTCCTGGCTTAAATTTAATGTTTGCAAATGCGCAAGGAGATATTGGCTGGTGGGCGGCAGCAAAACTCCCTATTAGACCTAAACATGTTAATAGTAAGATGATTTTAGATGGCGCAAGCGGCAAAGATGATGTATTGGGTTTTTATGACTTTTCATATAATCCAAAACAGATAAACCCTAAAAGTGGTGTGCTTTACTCTGCCAACAATCAACCTGAAAACATGGGGATTGGCTTAGTGCCCGGCTATTATGCTCCAACCGATAGAGCCAGCCGTATAACAGAGTTATTAGCCAGTAAAGAAAAATTATCGGTTGAGTTTATGAAAGAAATGCTGATAGATAGTCAGTCAAAAACGGCATTATTATTCCAACGAGTATCTTTGCCTATTCTAATAAAAAATAGCCATCAGTTGTCTGAAATTGAACAAAAAGCGCTGTCTATTTATACTAAATGGAATGCTAAGCATCTACCACAGCAACAAGGTGCGGCTATTAATAATCGCTTCAGAATGAGTTTAATGAGACTTACTATGCAAGATGAATTAGGCGAGAAATACTATCCTAATTTTCAGTTTTCATTTTTAATGGCGAGAACTATTTGGCGTTTATTACCTAATGAGCAATCGCCTTGGTGGGATAATATAGCGACGGAAACTATTGAAACGCGTGCTCAATTAATTCAACAAGCTTGGCAAGAAAGTATTCAGTTTTTAGCGGAAAAATATGGTGATGATTTAACACAGTGGACATGGGAAAATGAAGCATCTGTTGTATATGAACATCCTTTAGGTAAACAAAAGCCATTGGATAAACTATTTAATGTTGGGCCATTGCCTACTAGCCAAGGAATGGAAGTAATTAACAATACTCGATTAAAGCAGGATGGGAAAAACCTAAAAATCACTATGGGGCCATCAACACGTAGAGTAATAGACTTCGGTGATATTGAAAATTCTTGGGGAATCTTACCAACAGGGCAATCAGGTGTAGTGTTAGATAAACATTACGATGATCAAGCTATTGCTTATTCGTTTGGAAAATTTAGACATCAATATATTACCGATAACAAAATACAAGAAAACCTAGCAAGTGAACTAGTACTCGTGCCATAACGAATTGATAGGGTTATAGCTCGATCAGTTTTTTAAATACAATGGTAACTATGATAAAGTGAATAAATACAGAACGATAATACTTGTTTACGTGTATCTGAGAGCTCTATAAGCAAGAACTAGAGCTCTCCAACAAATGACATTTAACCGTTAACTTGGATGTCGATTCAACCAATCTCTCGGGCTTAAATAATGGGTTAATTTAGCCTCATTACTATTTTCTTCTGCTGTGTAATTATACTCCCAACGCGCAAGTGGCGGCATAGACATTAAGATAGATTCAGTTCTGCCGCCGGATTGCAACCCAAAGAGAGTGCCTCGGTCAAAGACTAAGTTAAACTCAACATAACGTCCTCGACGATATAATTGAAATTGTCTTTGCTGTTCTGAATACTCATCATCTTTGCGTCGATTAATTATAGGTACGTAAGCATCAATAAAGCCTTGCCCAACGGCTTTAATATAATCAAGGCAAGTATTAAATTCCCACTTATTTAAATCATCAAAAAATAGTCCGCCCACACCGCGCGTTTCATCACGATGCTTTAAATAAAAGTATTCGTCACACCATTTTTTATATTCGTCATAAACACTATCACCAAAAGGTTGTGATAAATCATGAGCTACTTGATGCCAATGCATAACATCTTCATCAACAGGATAAAATGGCGTTAAGTCAAAACCACCACCAAACCACCAAACAGGCGCTTCACCTTCTTTTTCTGCAATGAAAAAGCGAACATTAGCATGAGAAGTTGGTATATGTGGATTAAGAGGGTGAATAACCAATGAGACACCACAAGCTTGCCAAGTACGGCCGGCTAATTCAGGTCTATGTGCCGTTGCAGAGGGTGGTAATTTATCGCCTGAAACTCTAGAGAAATTGACGCCACCTTGCTCTATAACAGTGCCATTGGTGAGTACGCGTGTACGCCCTCCTCCACCTTCTTTCCTTTTCCAATTATCTTCAATAAAATTTCCACTGCCGTCCGCTTGTTCGATTGCTTGGCAAATCTGGTCTTGTAAATTTTTTAAAAATTCAATTACAACATTAATATCAGGGGCGTTATTATTTGAGTCAGGTTTATTCATAAAGGTGAAGCATTCCAAATGCGTGAAGTTAACTTCTCATATTGTACCACTTCCTATTAGCAAGCTCTTAGGATTTGGATAGAGAATTGAAGATAAATTTTAATCTAAACTGACAATACCGAATTGTATCTCGCCAATATTCCCTTGTTCATCCATAAGTCGAAAAGACCTATTCCTCAACGAATAAGGCCTATATACAGGCACTTGCTTGAATCGATTGGCGACGGTGTGATGAATGATAGGTGCATGTTCAGATTTTGCGTCAGCCACATTTACACGCACTAATCGAGGCGATAAAGTAGCAGAGTTCGTATTAGTTCGCTGCTGACTATGCAACTTACCATCTACCAAAGGTTTTATATTTAGGTCATCAATGCAAATACTGTCTTGAGCGCCACTAATACTAAGGCTGGCATAATCAATCTCAGCAACATTCAAAATAGACAGGTCACTGCCAACACTATCAAGCATGAATTTCAAAGTAATATCAGATAAACCATCAAACCAATAACTACCACCAATATCAGAGTGTACACCGGCAAACCATACTTCGGTAACACGTTCATCATGGTTAAATAGGGTTGGTTGAAAGAGAATGCGTTTTTCGTCTAACGAGACTAAATGAACGGCCTTTTCAACATGATTAGCCAGAGTGCCATTTTCAAATACGATGCCACTGGCGGGAAAGGTATCAGGATTTAAATCTAGAGAGCCACGTGTTGCAGCTACGGTATCGAAAACGCCTAAGAACTTAACTTTGTAAGGCAAATGTGCAGCAAACATACGAGCAATGGCGGCACCACGGCTAAAGCCAAAAATAGTTATTTCATCGCCCTTATTATAATTTGACTTTAAGTCGTTATGCGCTTCATCAAGAATGTCATCCATATCACCGTAGGGCGGCGCAAATAATGCGTTGAATTTACGCTTGAGCCAATTCCCCCGTGTGCCCACACCACTATAATAAAAACTATGCTGATCAGTTAATCTAACATTAGCTCCATTCATTGGGTTTAGTTTACCGCCCAAAAAAACGTGCAGTTTTAGCACATTGCTGATGCTCGAATCTTCAAAAAAATCATCTGAGTCTTGTGGTGAATTGCAGGTACCATCAAAACAAAAAATTAATTTTTTCATCCTATGCTCTTTAGATTTAGTTACGGGTGTTGAGTGAATTGCTTTAACAGTTTTTTCATCAATTGATTGTTGTATTGATAGATTACTTTTTCACTGTTAAATAATTGTGGCAACTCAATGACAAATACAAATAAAATGAGTCCTGCACCAACTAAAGTAAAAAAACCAGTAAAATAGAAAAATAGTCCAATTGACATCAAAGCTAAATTCACTAAACCTCGTTGCCAATTACCTAAATAGAAGTGATGTAACCCCGCAACAAACGCCCAATTTAATGCCGCATAAGTATCAGGGTCTTTAATTTGTTTAAGCTCTTGTGCGTAGTATTGTCTTTTTTGCTCTACCGAAAGCGAAGCTACTTGCTCCCTTAGTTCATTCTCTTCAGCGCGTAACTGTTCTTTATCAAGCGTGAGTACCATGACATAAATCCTTTTTTATTATTATCCCCTACTTCTTTTTCATAGGTAAAAACAACGGTACGGGGTCATCTATAATAGTCACACAATCTCTATCATTACAACGTCTAATACGTTTAATTCCTAATCGAACTCCCTGGTAAATACCAAACTCTTCAATTGCTTGATAAGTATAGTGTGAACAGCTAGGGATAAAATTACACGAGATGGCAAAGTGCGTTACTGAGCCACCCGTATATTGATAATGACGAATGGATTTTAATAAGGCTTTCTTAATCAGCCTTTTCATATGCATTAACCTCGGCTACGACCTAAGGTTAAAATTACTGCCTCACGAGACCAAAATAACCAAAAGCGCTTTTGCTCAATTACTTGAAATACTAGCTGCCAACCATCACTTGCTTCTTGGTTTAATGTTGCTTCTAAGCGTTTTAATGGTAAACCACTCGAACCAAGCAATAGAGTGCCACAACCACCTTCGGTGACATAGATTACTTTATATTCGTCATATTGCATCAGATTACTTCCTTGATATTATTATTAATTATATAAAACTAAGCCTTTAAAGTATTAAAAATGACTGACTTTTTCAAGCATTTTTTTTACCGATTACTATCCTTTACCTCTAGTAAACAGGCTATTTGGAATGTAGAATCTAAAGCAATATTATTTAGGCAATATAAGAAGCATTTAAAGATGGGCAGAGCTTACCAAAACCGTAAATTATCAATGGCCAAAACCGCTGGCGCAAAAACTAAAGTTTATTCAAAATATGGTAAAGCAATTTATGTTTGTGCTAAAAATGGTGGTATAGACCCCGACGGTAACCTTGCTTTGCGTGGTTTAATAGACAAAGCAAAAAAAGACCAAGTGCCTACACACGTCATCGATAATGCTATTAAAAAAGCTTCTGGTAGTGGTGGTGAAGATTTTGTTGAAGCACGCTACGAAGGTTTTGGCCCAGGTAACTGCATGGTTATCATTGATTGTTTAACCGACAACGGTAACCGTACCATTAAAGATGTACGTCAATGTTTTACTAAAACTCATTCAAAAATTGGCTCTTCTGGCACCGTATCACACATGTTTGATCACCAAGCTATTTTTGCATTTAAAGGTGAAGATGATGAAACCGTGTTAGAAAACTTGATGATGGCAGATATTGACGTAACCGATGTTGAATTAGAAGACGGCATTATTACCGTTTACGCACCACATACTGAGTTCTTCAAAATCAAAACTGAGTTTGCCAACTCAATGCCTGAATTTGAATTAGAAGTGGAAGAGATCACTTGGGTTCCTCAAACTTATATTGATGTTGAAGGTGAAGAAGACCTTGCAAACTTTGAAAAATTTATTGCGATGCTAGATGACTGTGATGATGTGCAAAATGTATATCACAATGCTGAAATCAGCGGTGAATAATAGTAGCCATTAGCATTATTGATGATGAAATAAACAGCCCGTCTCGATGACGGGCTTTTTTATTGACTCATCTTATACGATTTGTGTTTCTTCTTTTATCCAATCTAAGTGTTTTCTCAGCACATTAATGTTAAAAGGCTTAACAATAAAGTCAGTTACTTGGGCTGCTATTAAATCTTTAATTTGTTTTTTATCATCTTCACAAGACACCATTAGTACAGGCAAGTTTGCTAACTTTTCATCATGCCGTACTTTCTCAAGTAATTGCCGGCCATCTAAATTCGGCATGTGAAGATCAGTGATGAGCAAATCATAATCTTGCGATCTCAACTTTTTTAATGCCTCAACACCATTTTCAGCTTCATCCAAATTACTATGACCTAAGCTACGTAGCATTTGCATCATTACTCGACGCATAGTACGCATATCGTCAACTACCAATACTTTCATTTCAAATCCCTTTGTTAAATGGGTACAGCTAACACTAAATTATAGTCACTAATATAAAACTTGCCATCTTCATTTCTATTTTCTCAAAAGCAATTAACACTAGACTTTTTGTAAAGCACACTTGACAAACAAATCAGCCGATCGCACACTAAAAGTCAAACAAACTTTACATAAAGTAAAACACACATACATCTATTCGTGCATAAAAAGGAGAAACCGATGAATAAACTTAAACAAATGAACGCGGATCAGTATAAAGACCGAAATTATCAAAACACCCGTAGTTTACGGAACTGGACCATGGCTTGGACTTTATCTATGGCTATCGCTGCTTTTGCGCCTAAGTACCTCTGGGATTTCAATATAATTATTAGTATGGCTGCTATAATCATCAGTCTTGTTTTTGGTGTTGGCATGCTACTTTCAAATAGGCGCTATTTACGTGGGTTGGATGAAATGCAGCAACGTATTATGTATGATGCTATGGGATTATCTTTAGGCGTTGGCTTAGTGGTTGGCCTCACTTATGATTTATTAGAAGACATTAAACTGATTAGTTTTCAGCCAGAGATTGCTCACCTCGTTATCATTATGTGTTTAACTTACCTAGGTGGCATAATCGCAGGGCATAGGAAGTTCCAATGAAAAATCGCTTAAAAGTACTGCGGGCAGAGCGTGATTGGACACAAGCTCAGTTGGCTTCTGCACTAGAAGTTTCACGGCAAACAATTAATGCCATTGAAAAAGGGAAGTTTGATCCAAGTTTACCTTTAGCATTTAAAGCCGCGAGGTTATTTGATATGGCTATAGAAGATATATTCCAAGATGAACATTAGAATTCGCAATCAACTTCAAATGTCATCAGCTCTTTTGTGATCGGGTGGCTTAAGGTTAATTTTTGTGCATGCAGGTGTAAGCGTTGAGCTATGTTTTCTTTATTCGTACTGTGGCTATCAAAACATTCGCTACCATACAAATCATCCCCTAATATCGGTATATTTAAACCTTGGGCATGTGCACAATGCACACGTAATTGGTGAGTACGTCCACTTTCTGGATACAAATATAATTTAGTTTTTCCTGAACCTCTCGAGATGACTTCCCAGTGAGTTTTTGCTGTTTTGCCATGTTCAAAACAAACCAGTTGCCTGGGCCTGTCTGTTAGGTCGCCTCGTAAAGGTAAGTTTATTTCACCACTATCTTGCTTAATATTATTACTGAGATCACCTTCTAACATTGCTACGTAGCGTTTTTTTATTGAACGATTAATAAATTGCTGCTGCAAATGTTTTTGCGCTCTTTTTGTTAAAGCTAACACCATAATGCCAGAGGTAGACATATCTAATCTATGCACAATCAAAGAGCCTGTAGCATTAGGAAACTGTTGTTTGATACGTAAGTAAACTGAATCTTCAATATTTTTACCCGGTACTGACAAAAATTCACTCGGCTTATTAACAACGACAATATCGCCATCTTGATAAACAATCTCCAGTGTTTTTCCTGATGCGGGGTTCACCAGCAATGGGTTATCATCAATTTTTATGCCTGCTAACATATGCGTTAGAATAGGTTGGCATTTTCCCGAACATGCACCATAAAACTTTTTATGTTGTCGTATTTCTGATTGCGGTGCTTTTCCCCACCAAAATTCTGCCAGAGCAAGGGGCTTTAAACCATGCTTAAATGCATATTGCAACAGCTTCGGCGCTGCACAATCTCCCGTTCCAGCGGGTGGTATAGGAAAAGGTGTAGACTGAAATATTTCCATTAAATCTTTTTCTGTACCAGCACTGTTTAGCAAGCGATACTGTTTAAATAGTTGCTTTTGTAATCGCGTTGATAATTGCTTGCGCTGCTTTTTAATAGCATCTATCTCATCGGTTAAAGCACTTAACTTTGTTTGAGTTTGGGCAATTAGAGCAGTCCAATAATGTTTTAAATCGCGTAGTTGATTTTTATCTGCAACACTTTCTTGAGCAAGTTTTTTTAAACATTGAGCAAGTGAGTTATCGGTTAACGTCTCTTTTACTTGATTTCGTTTATCTTTTCTAGCCTGTTTATTAACCTTCATTAAGCTGCGTTGTTGCATTAGCTGTTCGTCTTGCTGTTCACACAAAGATTTTAACTCTCGCTTAAAATCATTGAGTTGAGGAGCTAAACACAGTTGCTCTACTTCACTATTTAACTGATTAATGATTTGACTTCGTGTTTGGAAGAATTCATTTTGTAGGTCAAGGTCGACAACACCAGGGACAAAATTAATATCTATTTGCCTCGTAAGTTCATGACCTGATTGTTTGCCTGAAAACGCATTTAAGTAGCCTATTTGCCCTCGCTTATTCTCGACCAAAAGAACACCTAGCATCTTGCCTGTTTGAGCAAACTCTCGTTGTAGTAACTCGTTATTTTCAAGCTGTTGCTGTAGTTCCTTAGTTGCTAATAAACATAAGCTAATTCAGCAACCGAGTGCTTAAAAGAAGTAAAACATTTTTCGACAGTATGCATAAATTGAAAGTTTGAACAGGGACTTTAATGACAATTAAACTTGATAGTTTTACATTATAGCATTGTAAAAAGTTTATTAGTCAACAATCGCTGAGTGCACACTTATACTTATTTCATTAAGCTTGATAATTAACCAAATCGACTAATTATCTGACTTATTTGTGCAATACCTACCGGTTTTTGCACAATATACGAAAATTTGCTATCGCTTTTCATATTAGCGTTTAATTTTTCAAAATAGCCAGTAACCAGTATTACTGGGCAATCCGGTCTTGCTTGATAAACCGAGTTTAAGATATGCTCCCCTCCGCATTCCTCATCGCCGAGTATGTAATCAGTAAGGACTAAGTCAAAGCTATCAGGGCTTTCATTAATGTGTTGTACCGCGCTTGCTAGTGAAGAGAAACTTGTAACTTTATGACCAATATTTTGCAGCATTTCTCGCATAGCGCTCTGCGTATTTAGATCATCTTCTATATATAATATATCCGCAGCGCCACGTACTACTTCATTAGAAAACGATTGATGAATAGCATTTTGATTTTCCGCTTTTGATAGGGGTAACAATATCGTGAAGGTGCTTCCTTGTCCTAATGCTGACTCTACTATTATTGATCCTTTGTGACTTTCAACAATAGATAAACAAGAGCTCAAACCTAGGCCATTGCCGCTCTCTTTGGTAGTAAAATAAGGCTTAAATATAGATTGTATGCATTCCTCACTCATACCAATACCCGCGTCGATAACCGATATAGCAATATAAGGCCCAGGAATGAGTCCTCGTTCATCTAAGACATCAATATTATGGTTGGTTACATCGACCATAATAGTTTCATGCTGACTTGATGCTTGTGAGGCGTTGAGAATTAAATTATTTAACACCTGATGAAGTTGATCTATGTCTGCAAACAGTAGGCTATTAACATCGGTGGTCTTATGCATAATAGGAGATTTGATACTTGGTTGCATAAACGATATTACATCTTCAATCATTTCAGAATTATTAAACACAGTTTTGGTGACTTCTCCTTGTTTTGAGTAGCTCATAAACTTACCGGTCAGTTTGGAGGCTCTCTCGGTTGCTTTTTCAATTCGGTCCAAATATTTGAGTACGTCAGCAGGTTCACAGCCTTTCTCAATTTTCATCGCTGCTAATTGAGAAGATCCTAAAATCATCGATAATACATTATTAAAGTCATGCGCTAAGCCTGCTGCCAGTGCTGCTAAATTTTCGAGCTTCTGATTGGCTATATGAGCATCTTCTGCCTTTTTTCGCTCAGTAATGTCATGAAAGGCGCCGAGTATGCCAATTACTGTTCCTTGGTGATCCAGTAAAGGAATTTTACTGGTCTCTAACCAAGCAACTCGGCCATCCGCTTGTTTCTGACTTTCAATAATATTTAACTCAGCTTTATTTGAACTAATTATCCGTCGATCGCACTCAACAAAAAAATCAGCTTCTGCTGTTGTCCACGGCATATCGTAATCAGTTTTGCCGATATACTCTGCAGGTGAAGCAAGGCCTGCGACTTCAGCAAGTGCTTGATTACACCCTAAGCCGACACTATTTCTATCCTTCCAAAAAACGCAAAATGGCAACGCATCAATAACGGCTTGAAACATTGCTATTGAAGGTTGGTATTGCTCAGTTTTCTTGCTCAAAATCACTGTTCCTAAATTAGCCCTGCAGATAAAATCGCAGAGATTCTATCTTGTTTTAACTCCATGATAGTTTTGAGTATAGATTAGGTTGAGCAAGTTCAAGTGATTATTTTCTTGATTGATTGATATCAGCGTAATGAATCGTTGCAGTATCATCTAATTCAGCCCAAAGCGGGCGTTTAGTCATGACCTTACTGAACATTGAACTTTGCAAGTAATTATTAAGCCAGTTTCTTAGATTTGGATAAGGCGATTGTAGGTACCACTGCCGTTCTACCCGAGAAAATTGGCGAATAAACGGGAGTAGCGCAATATCTACAATAGTAGGACTTGATGACATAATAAATGCTGTGTTTGATAAACGCATTTCAAGATCGCTGATATACACCTCACATGCTTTGCGATGTTCTACAATATTTTCTTCATGATATCGCTTGGCGCACTTGTATGTTTCTAAACGCGTTTTAAACTCACTGTCAAACTTGGCAATTACTTCCAACATTCTTGGTAAGGCGTCACTATTATGTTGTTGCAAGTAGCTATCTGGGTCATTCTTTGAAAATGCCCACACCATTATTTCTAAGCTTTCCTCAATGACTTCATAGTTAGGTTTAATTTCAACTAATACCGGCACTGTACCTTTTGGAGAAGCCGTTAACATGGCTTTTGGCTTATCACTTAATACCACGTCTCGTAGAATAACAGGTAGTTGTGCATAAAATATTGCCATACGCGCACGCATAGCAAAAGGACAATTGCGAAGTGAGTAAATAACGGGTAAATCTTTGTTGTCAGTCATGTTTATTACTTAGAATTCATCTTTCTCTGAGGTTAAGAATAATAGTTTCGATTAAAGGATAATTTTAACGCTATTCATTAGTCAATTATATGGGTAAAATCCTTTCTTTTTAAATTTCTAAAGTAAGCAGTATAGATGAAACCTGACATTGAATTATTAGCCCCTGGTGGGGATGTTGACGCCATAAAAGCCGCGATTATTGCGGGCGCTGATGCTGTTTATTGCGGCTTAGACACTTTCAATGCTAGAAACCGTGCTTCAAACATATATTTTGATGAGTTAGTGGGAATTATTCGTTTAGCTCACCAATACCAGTGTCAGATCTTTCTGACATTGAACATTGTTATCTTAGAGCGAGAGTTTAAATCATTAGCAAAATTACTAAGCAAATTAGTAAACACCACCCTCGATGCTGTTATTGTACAAGACATTGGCCTATTCAATTTCATCAAGAAGCATTTTCCTAGTTTAGATATTCATGCTTCTACCCAGCTAACTACGCACAATGAAGGGCAAATTCCTTTTTTGAAAAAACTGGGTGCTTCACGCGTTAATTTATCTAGAGAGTTAAACTTACGTGAAATAACGGCCATCACAAAAGTCGCTCAAGCACACGATACGTTAGTGGAAGTGTTTGTGCATGGCTCATTGTGCGTTGCCTTTTCTGGACTGTGCTATTCAACATCGGCCAGTGTTGGTAATTCAGGTAATCGAGGCCGTTGTAGTCAAGCTTGTCGAGAAGAATACCAAACCACGCCATCAGGTAATAATTTTCCCTTGAATTTGAAAGACAATTCGGCCTTTTTTGATTTACCTGCGCTTATTGATGCTGGTGTGCATTCATTTAAAATTGAAGGCCGCATTAAAGGGGCAAATTACGTTCATACCGTAGTTGATAGCTTTCGTAAACAGATTGACGGCTATATCGATACCGGTGAATTAACACAAGATGGTGAGCGGTTATATCAAGTGTTTAACCGTGATTTCTCCAATGCCTTTTTAAAAGGGGATTTAAATCAATCAATGTTTATTGATAACCCTCGCGATAATTCAACCAAGCATGCTATCGACAAAGAGAATGCCATCTCAGTGGTACAAATTCATGAGGTAGAGCAAAACTTACATCAACAGAACAAAGAAATTAAAGCGACAGTATTTGATAAGATAAAATATTTAAGTATTGAGAAGTTACCGTTAACGCTGCATTTTTCTGGAGAGTGTAATAAGCCATTTATCATTACTGCCCAAGTTACCCATGATTCTGATAGTACTGAGTTCATCGTTAAATCAACAACACTATTGGCTAAAAGCGATCAAGCGAGTATTGATGAAAGTGTTATCAACAAACGCTTTAAAAGCTTTAATAACAGCAATTTTGATCTGGTAAACATAAATATCGACAAGCTAGCCGCAGGTTTGAGTATTCCTTTCAAAGAGCTTACCGCATTGAAAAAGCAACTGGCTCTATTATTAAATAATAACAAAGCCATACTGCCTGAAGTTATTTTGCCTGCACTGAAAAATCATCCTAAAGCAGTTGATAGCCAAGCGAAATTATCAATACTCATTTGTGATGAAGCTGACATAGCTTTATGTCAGGTGACTACTGCTGATGTGTATTTTAAATTACCCGACGCCTTCAAGCGTGGTTGTACCAAGTATATTGATTTTTTCAAAAATAACCCACGACTGATTCCATGGTTTCCGGCGGTGTTGATTGGCAAAGACTATGACGTCGCTGTTAATATTTTACGTGAAGTTAAGCCTAACTTAATTGTCACCAATAATACTGGCATAGCCTATGAAGCAAATCTTTTGGGCGTAAAGTGGATAGCCGGGCCATTTTTAAATACCACCAACTCATACGCTTTAATGGCATTTAAAGAATCGCTTGATTGTAGTGGCGCTTTTATTTCTAACGAAATAAATAAACAGCAAATACGTAATATTGCTAGACCTGAAAATTTTAAACTTTTCTACAGCATTTATCACCCTATCCTTTTGATGACCAGTAGACAGTGTTTTTTCCAACAAAGTGTTGGCTGTGAAAAACCACGAATAGATAACGGCTGCATGCTTTCATGCGATAAATCTACCACTATCACCAATCTTAAAGGTGATGACTTTGCTATTGATAAGCAAAAAGCGGGTTATCCAAGTATTTACAATCAAGATCAATTTTTGAACATGGAGATCATCGATGATCTCAGTGATTTATTTGATAGCTTTATGATTGACTTAACCAATATTGGTGCAGGCGATAAAGTATCACCTGATAAGGCGACTTTGATTAACTATTTTGAAAAGTTGTTAAGTGGCGAAGCGACAGTAGTATCAACAATCAATAACCTAGTACCTAAATCGACCGTGAGCCAATATCACACTGGCTTGTGACATCTTATGATGGAACATCGTTCAACCAAGTAAGTGCGCTATCTCGGCAGGTGAAAACTTGAATATTTAGCGTTGATGAACTCGGAATATCAGCAGAAAAATCCGCACTCAATTTAGCTAATTTATTGGGTGCAAATACGGCTATTTGATCAAGGCCAGGATGCGCACCAAATTTTATCAGCGCATCTAACTCTGTTGAGTAAGCATTCGATTTATTGATTAACAGTGAAAAAACGCCAGCAAACATATCATTAAAAGTACTGTGAATTTCATCTATCATTGTTAGATTTATACTCACGCCTTCATCAACAATAACTTCACCAAGATCGTCTCTTAAATGATATATTTTCGCGAATGATAGCCGGTACAACTTCATCAATAACAACCTACAACTTTTACTACTTATTAATTTATACTAGCCAGATGGGCGTAAGACTGCAAGCTTTCTTAAATGAGCGACTGAATCATTATTAAAGCTCGTTTTAATTGGAATCTTTTAGTTTATTCGCGTATTCAATACTTTAGTAAATAGCACAAGATCCACAACCTAAAATTCAAACCTAATAAATAAAAGGGCAATTAATCTAATTATTATTACCTTGCACTCTTATTTAAACAGCACTATGTCGCTGTCATATTGCTCTCTTGTGGTTAACAAAAGTGATTTATCATGAACATCTTGCAATCTAAAATGCTGTTCAGCTAATTCAAATATCAAGCTACTTTGGTTATTTGAGTACTGCCAAATTTGACTACCTTTTTGGCTTTGTGTTTGATAAAAAACACGATCCTTATCAAGGGTAAATCGAAGTAAAGTTTCTTTAGGTGCTACTAACACATTGTTAATACCTTCACCGCCTCTTAGCAACTTATTACCTTTTAACATCAGCAAATTATCATCGTTGTCTAAATGTGCCCAGTCAACTTTTGCTGGTAATATTTGCTGCTGCCCTGAATCGAGGGCCAATTTAGCCAAAGAGAGTTGCTGACCATCGTTAAAACCTATCAACAATGCATTTTCATGGTGATACCAATCTAGAATCGCATAAGCATTTTCCGCAACAGCATCTTGTTGGATGACAGTACCTTTCAAATCAATAACAAGTACCTCCTTATCAATGACAAAAGCGATAAACTCACTATTATGAGACCATGCAGGTGCTGCAAATATAGGTTTTTTAGCTGCGTTTTCAAAAACAACTTTCTCCCCTAACGGAGTTTTAATAAAGACTTGGGCATATCCGGCACGATATGACACAAAAACAACCATTTGATTATTCGGGCTATATTGAGCAAAAGTATCTTTTGAACTGCTATTAATGACTGTTCTTTGCTGAGTATCATTAAGATTAACTTCTACAATATCTTGATCAATCTTTGATAAGGTTAAGGTAAGTTCATTGCCATCCGGATTGTAGTTTGAATAATACACGTTGAGATAATTATTAAATTCAATATCATGGCTTTGCCCTGATAATGAAACAAGCTCAAGTTGATTACTATGAGTTATCAGTAAATGCTGCCCATCTGGATGCCAGTTAACTTCTAAGCTTTCATCATCATAGACTTTAATGGTTTGACGTTGCTTTGATGCTAAGTTCAACACTTGCACTTGAGCCTGATTATTTTTTCTAATAGACATGACAATACTTTCTGCATTGGGTGATACTGCCATTTGTTCAATATAACTTTCGCTATCAGCGCTAAAAATTCGTTGCGATTGTTGTGCTACCCAATTGTATTGGTAAAGTCCCTTACACCCTTTTTTAAAGGCTGCGGGTAAATCGCATAGGTAGTAAAATTGTTGAGGTTTTTTCCATTGCAAATTACTGATAAAACCAGCGCTATTATTGCTGATTAAATGACTCGCTTTTTTATTGGTTAGATGTATAAAACCCAGTGAATCCTGTTGCTCTCTCCCTACCGCATAGAGGATTCCTTGCCCACTAGGGTGCCAAGCTAAGGCATGATAGTTATCAAGTACTGCTGACACCTTCTTTTCCATACCTGTTGTTAAGTTTTTCACCCAAAGGCGGTGCAGACCAATTGCAGTAGCTCTTATAAACGCAATGTCTTCACCTGAAGGTGAAAAGGTTGAATAAAACTCATATTCTTCTGTCGATGTTATGGGGGTAAGCTCAGTGAAGTTTGTTTTGACTATTCGAGGCTGTGGTTTTTGTTGGGAGATAAAAACGACACTAGCCAATATCACCAAAATAGTCAGTGAACTGAAAATCACCTTTCTGACGTTGCTAGGTTGTTGCTTTCTTACCTTAGCCTCTAAGCTATAACCACGCTTAGCATGAGTAAGAATTAATTGAGCATTTTGAGCATTTTCGCCTAGCGCCTTTCGCAATTGAAGAATACATCGTTGTAGTGAGCCTGGGCTATAAACACTCTTTGGCCATACCGCTGCAAATATCTCTTCCTGACTGAGTACTTTCCCCTGATGTTTAGCAAGAAAATACAGCACATCCATCACCTTAGGCTCTAGTTGAATTACTCTTTTGCCGTTAATTATCTGACAACGAGTTACATCTACTTGCCAGTTATTCAGGGTAAAGACTGAAGTCTTATCTAAGTCCATATACGTACACAATTACCGTAACACGTTAAATATTAATAACATCAGTGAAAAATCAGCCAAAAATAACCTCACCAACATTGCCATATCATTACATAAAATTAAGATGCGGATTCTATCACATAAGGAATATTAAACATGAAAGATCTGGTCATTAACAAGTTAACATACCCATTGCTCGTTTTACTTTGTCTCTGCACTTTTTTTGACACTAGCGCAGCAGAGTATATAGATAATAAGAAAGCGCCTAATTCAAAACTCATAACAACAGTCACGCCGTTTATAGCTGCAATAAACTCGGGCAACAAAAAGAACATAAAACACTTTATAGAGCAACATTTTTCGACTTCCTTTATGCCTGAAGGAAACTCAGATGAATTAGTCAACTATCTGCTCAGCTTATATTTTGGCTACGGGGAATTACAGTTCCATAGTTATCGTCATTATTCGCCTACTTTTCCCAATGAGCTGTTAGTTGTAGTTTACTCACCACTTACCGAGTCTTATCAAATGCTGAGTTTAATGAACACTGAAAATAACACCAACAAAATAAGCAACTTTGATTTCTCTCCTGCTCGTTGGCCGAGTAATGTAAAAAAGCTGAAGCGTCTTTCTGAGGCAAAGGCAATGAATGAATTGCAAAGCTATATCCATAGAATGTCGCAGCATGACATATTCACTGGCAGCGTTTTAATCGCTAGAGGCGAGCAGGTATTACTAAAAATGGCCACCGGTGAAGCCAATAAATCTTTGCAAGTAGACAATACAATCAACACTCGCTTTGACCTTGCCTCGATGGGGAAAATGTTTACTGCTGTGGCAATTAATCAACTCTTTCAATCAGCAACATTAACCCCAACAGATACGCTAGATAAATATTTAGATAGTTCATGGTTGCCAATCTCCATAAGTCAAAAAATCCAAATTCAGCATTTGCTCACTCATACGTCTGGCTTGGGCAATTATGCTGCAAGAATGGACGACGTCATTAAGAGTAAACTTGTTAACTTAATTGATTATAAGCCCTTATTTAAAGGAGAGTCGTTAGCTTTCGAACCAGGAACCAGACAACAATATAGTAATTCAGGCATGTTTTTACTGGGTGTGGTTATAGAAAAGTTAACCTCGCTTAGTTATTTTGATTACATTGAGCAAAAAATATTTAAGCCGTCCAATATGAAACTATCAGGTTTTTTAGAACGTAACCAACCCCATAACAATGTTGCTATTGGATATGAGCGCACTAATGATAATACAACGGGCTGGTTCGATAATTCAGGGGTATTTGGTATTAAAGGAACGCCTGACGGTGGTAGCTTTTCTACCGTTGTAGATATGCATCAATTTGCTTTGGCACTCGCTAAAAATAAGTTATTAACGAAAAGTACCACAAAGCAAATGCTAACAAACAAGCCGGCGCTAAATTCTCATTATTACGGCTATGGTTTTAATGTGTCTGGCAAGAACAAAAACCATAATGTCGGTCATGAAGGTGGCCATTATGGTATTAGTACCTCATTTAGCTGGTACCCTAAAACCGACTATACGGTAATTGTTTTATCAAATTTAACGGAAGGTGCCGCTAGTATAAATAATAAAGCTAAAGCACTCCTTGAAAGAATAGCGCACTAAATAATGTTTGCTATTAGCAATCATATCTATCAGATAAAGTTAATAGCAATCACTATCCTATACTCAGTAAAATGGAACTGAAAAGCCATTATGATTGTTAATTAGGTTATAAATCTTTTTAAAGAAGGGATATCATTATTATAAAGAATGATAATGATCCCCCTCTTTGCTTAGTCGCTATCAATACCTTTTTCCAGCTCGCTTCAATATATTATAAGGAAATGAAAATACTTAAGGCTTTACAATAATTCCTTTTTCAGGGGATATTTGACCATTACACACTTGGGAGAATATTTCAGTCATGCCTTCAACACCTTCTACATAGGTATAGTCCAACCAGGCAGCACTGCGTTGTGTACTTTTTGTCATAAATTCTCTAGATTGACGTTCAAATTCTTTTCCGCCCCACGCTGCAATACGTTTTTGAATATGCCCTGGTGCGAAAAACATTTCACTTGGCGCTTTCTCCAATGGAGACTCGGTTGAAGCAGCGTCCCAATGGGTTAATCCCACTTGGATACAATATTGCAAATTACCATTTAAATGTTGCTCTATTGACTGAAGTTGCGCCGCATTGCCTGCCATATCGACAATAACTGTTTTTAGACTTGCGTTAAGTGTTGTTAGGTCGTCGTACTGAATGACTTGCTCATATACGCCAAGCCCTTCAACAAAGTCACTATTACGTTTACTGGTCATGCCAATTAATGTTGGGGCATGCTCATGATCATCAATGCCGTAAGCTAGACCGATACTTGTTTTACTCGAAGCACTGATAATAATTATTTGTTCAGCTTCAAACCAGTTTTTACTTTGCAGGTAATCCCACAAGCAAAACGAGGTGATATGCAATGGAAACAACAACATACGATGACTATCAAAACGTTCATCATAACCTGATTCAGCCAGAACCCGACGATATACATTATAGCCTTGAGGCAATAAAGCTCGATGAGCCGTACCATCGATAAAGCGCTGTGATGAAACGTGCGTTGCCTTCATCTTAAGTAATGATGTTGGCGGGAAATAGCCGAAGATTTTTTCACCAATAGGCATGTCTACACTATTTGAGCTGACAACCGTTGCAAAGCCCCACACAGGAATGATACCCCATTGATTGTCAGCATTTTCGCAAGCTGGAAAAAATTGCCAATATCCTAACTGTTCACCTAATACGGCATAAGTGATATTGTTTGCCGTTAAGGCGAAGCTTTCAATCCGTACTATTACTTCGTCTGCTAATAACGGACTGTCTTCATTAAGTTCATTATTTTCAACCAAACGTATTTGAGTAAAATCTTTTTTGTTTACTTGAAACTCATACATGGCTTAACTCCTTTTCCTTAGTTTCAAGGCTGGCAATTAAGCGCATCATGTTTTCCATTGCTTTGGGTACATTACCGCGCAACCGCTTAAGTAAAGCTTGTTTATCTTCATCGTTAGGAGAGACATCAGCAACCATTTTACTAAAACCATCCAGTCTATTGAAATACAACCATTTTTGTAATGATTTGTCTTGTGACCAAATATATTGATTCTTCATAAAGGCAGCATTCACGGTTAGCCAATCTGTTGACTTATTCGGCAGTGGTACCACTTGACTAAGTGCATTTTTCTGATGATCATTTTCATACGCCGCTTCAATATGCGCAATGAGTGCGGCACTGAAAACCGGCTGTATGATGCGAATGGTTTGCAAAGTAATCTTATCGTCATTAAAAACAGGCAATGATTTGCGATCGCCAATCGCACTGGCCGAACAATCAATAAATAAAGCGTTCTCGGCTACCTCTTGACTGCCCTGCTCTAAAGTTATTTCCCCTTTAGCAAGGTGCGTCACTCGGCCTTGGCGAATAACGTGTTTTATGCGACGCAATTGCGTCAATTCTTGTTGCGATATCGTTGCACCATGATACATTTCAGGTTCAATTTGGGTGTCTAAGCGCACCAGTACGCCGGTACTTTCGAGTTTATTGAATAAATCGCTTACCGATGAAGCCTGTGCAAGTGCTTCCATTTGATTAGCTTGAGCGCCTATGGTGTCAAAGAAAAACTCTTGTGTAGGCTGAGTATTACGTCGGTCCATCAACCAGGCATCTCGCGGCATAACCCAACTAATATTGTCTGGATTAACTTGTTTTTCTAATAACCATAAACACGCATCTATGCCTGTTTTTCCACCGCCTACCACCACATACTGTTCTGGTGCTTTTGCAACTCTTGGTAAGTCATTAAGGGCGATAAAATCAATATCATCAGCCATTGTAAAATTGGGTTTGTGTGTAGAAGGCACCGATGTATTTAAATAGGTCGCATCGACTAAACGTTTATTCACCTTAACACTAAAGGTTTGCTCGCTAGTTAGGGAGGTAAATTGGTTGTTTCCTGTGTATTTGCACATGGGGAAATACTGTACTCGCCCTGAGGTTAAAAAGTGATGATTCATTACCTCGTCAAAATATGCGCTAACTTCAGCACCACTAGCAAGTTCATTCAATCCAATATTGAGGCCAATTTCATCTTTTCTTCCTTTACTCAACTCTTTTGAGCCAACCCCATAAAAGTTAGATGGTTGATGCAAGGTAACAAATGGGTAGGCATTGTTCCAATGCCCTCCGGGCTTTCCATGCATATCGACCATAATAATGGTAGCGTCGGTCTCTGTTAGCAAGGTATCAACAAATGCCATGCCCATGGCGCCGCTACCTATCACTAAGTAATCAGCTTCTAATATTTGAACTTCCATTTTATCTCCTACGTAAACGAATGAATTAACCAAGTTATAAAAACCAACAACCCCTGTTCAATATAACAGCGTTATATTTAAAATATAACACTGTTATATTTTGTCAAGATAATTATCTTATTCTATGTTAAATTATCGATATTGAAGCTTTGAGGTTATGTCACGGTCTGTTGATGAAAAATACTAAAGAAAAGATTTTAATAGCGGCATCTAAACTATTTTTAGCTGGTGGATTATCAGCTTTGAGTGTTAGGGCTATTGCTCGTGAATCTAACTTATCAACCATTGGGATATACAAATATTTTCAAGGTAAACAAGGCATATTAGATGCGCTGTATATTGAAGGCTTTGAACGCCTACTTGACGCATTAGATGTGCCCATAAATATTCATGATCCAAAAGGTAATATCATTGCAGCAGCAAAAGGTTACATCAAAACAGCCTTTGATTATCAAGGACATTACCGTTTGATTTTTGGCGAGCATGTTGCTGAATATGTGCCATCAGCTGAAGCCAAAAAAGTGAGCGAAAAGGCATTTATGCATACCACCAAAATTATTGCTGGTATATTGCCTAATGACTCAACATTTGAGCAAAAACAGCAGGCATCATTACAAATTTGGTCACTTATTCATGGCTATATAGGGCTGAAGCAGCATGCAATTGCCGACGAAATAGAGCCAAACTTGTGGGAAGGATTAATTCTAGCTGCGGTGAGATTACACCTTGATGCTTTGGAACAGCATAGTCACACTTAAAAAATACTATAGGTACTTTTTTGAACTGATAGCTCTGCAGTCAAAATATTAAGAACAATAAGCCCGATAAATAGCAGGGGTTAGTCCTGTCATTTTCTTAAATTGCTGAGTCATGTGGCTTTGCTGGTTATAACCGGTTGCCACACTAATCTCTGAAATTGTACGCTTGGTTTTTAAAAATTCTTTAACTTTATCTATTCTAAGATGATTAATAAAACTCGCCGGCGATTCACCGAAACTCTCTTTAAACATTTTGGCAAAATGAAAATGACTTAAACTCACTTCATTTGCCAGCCTGTCTATTGTTAACTTTTCATGTAAACAATCATAAATTATGGCTTTGGTTTTTCTAATATGAACAGGTGAAAGACCACCTCGTATGTTATGGCCTTTTATATGATAGCCATTATAGTTTTTGATGAGGTGATGAAAAATATCATAAAGTTTTTGTTCGGAAAACAAGGGAGAAATGCCATGATAATTATCATAAACTTGGCAATAATCAAGAAATAATTTTTCTAATTGGCTATCTTGTTGATAGGTAAGATCCTGTAAATCAACATGTCTTACATCACAATCAAAATTGATCGCGGCATATTGCTTTAAAATCACATCGGTGAAATAAAGATGCACAAATTCTATTTCGCCATTAATATTCCAGTTCGACTCGTGCCTTTGCGGCATCAATATCATTTTACCTGGCGCGCCCTTATTTGTCGGTTGATCAGCCCTAAAACTCGTTTCTCCGCCATTAAGATACATGCTCAGCGTATGACTGTCTTGTTTGTTATAGTTCACCTTATTCTTGGCTATTTTCCAGCGAGATGTTGCCACATTCGATTGTAATTGAATTTGCTCCACTATTTCGGCATTCGCGGAAAGTAGCATAGCGCTGTTAATTTTTCGATGTTCTTTTGGCATAACTCATAATACTAATTGTGTGTTAGAAAGTATGGTGAATTTCAAACTAGAATGTAAGCAAGTATATTTAGCTTTAGGCTGATATAAAACCCCAAGATTTTGATATCAACCAAGCTACAACTATTCAATACTGCTACAAACGTGTCAACACGCCGATTCGGCAATGTAGGAATATTAATGATTCAAATAACAACGTCAGCTAAAACCTTTTTCAACGTTATAAAACAAATCCTGCTAGCCGTTTCAAGCTGTGCTATTGCTTTTCTGCTAATGAAATTTACTGCCTTATCGTTACTACTTTCTTCTATTGAAATGAATGAGATACAGACTCATGCGGTAAAAGGAGTGGCAGGTCTACTGTCATTTAGCTTTGGTTATGTAATTTACGTTAGCTATATCGAAAAAAGAGCCGCTATAGAGCTTAGCTTTCGCGGCTGGCAAATGTTCTACGGATTAATGGCTGGTGCAATGATAATATCAATAACAACTTTACCTTTGTTTGCATTGGGCTACTATCAAGTGATGAGCTATCAGCCCTTTAATGAAATACCCTTCGCAATAATTGGCCTGACTACTCAAGCGGTTTTTGGTGCCATTCTATTTACTGGAATATTTTTCCGCATAATTGAGCAACATATTGGTACCAAACAATCTTTATTATCGCTTTCTATTGCTCTTGGGCTGCTAAATATATTAGTGGATGGCCCTGATTTACTGGTATTTATCTCAAGCATATTAATCAGTGCTTTATGGTTTAGTATTTATGTTTTGTCACGTAATTTATGGGTTGTAGGGTTAACGAATGGTGCTTGGTTATCTGCAGTTTTTGCAACGGGAATTCTAGATGAGCACTGGCGCGCTAGTGCTCCAGTGATTAGTAGCTATGATGGACCTACATTACTTACTGGAGGGCAGTTTGGTCCTGAGCATTCAATTATTACTATGGCCATAGTCTCCATGTGTATATGTTTACTTTTATCTGCGGCAAAAAGCAAAGGACTTTGGCTTAAAAATTAAAATCCTCCGCTTGTAATGATGCGACCATAAATTTTTCACTCAATATGAACACATTAAAATCAATCAATTACTCTTTGGTATAGTAAGGAAGAAGAAAGCATAGGAGAGCCTTGACGTGCTTGTTCTGCCTGTTTAATCAGCTCCGTAATACCGCTGTTAATTGGTGTTTTTACGTTGATTTTTTGACCAAGCTTTACAATTTCACCGTTAATGTAATCAATCTCTGTTTTGCGTTGTAGAGTCAAATCTTCATACATTGATGAACGCGCTTGAGGATCCATTTTCAGCATAGAAGCGGCGACTAACTTAAAAATACCATTGGGCAATGACAAAATTGACGGTAATAGTACTGGTACCACTTTACCGGTTTTAACTGGTTTAATACCTGCCACTTTAAAAACAGCAAGGGCTTCTTTAATCGCTAAGGCGAGTACCTTACGATATTGCTTATCTTGCAATTGCGCTTGCAATGGCATACCTGACAGTGCATTAATAGCATTATTGAGGTTCATCAATAATTTACTCCACTGAACCCCTTGTAAATCATCATATATATCGACGGTTAAGCCACACGCATTCAATACCGCAATTAAATCGGTGGAAGATGTTCCCATGTCTTCAATGGCCAAATTTCCTTCCGTGCCACAATGAAAATGTCCGTTGCCCTTGCTAAGCACATTAAACGGCACCATACCTTTTAGCACACTATGATCGGGTAAATACGCTTTCAAGGTATCCACATTTCTGACACCATTTTGAAAACTAACAATAACAGCAGATGGTTTAGCGTGCTGAGCAATGCTTTGCGCCGCCTCTGCTGTATCACCACTCTTTACCGTTACAAGTATATAATCAGCTTCGGCAATATCGGCGACATTAAGCGAAAATACCACTTGCTCGCTATAGATATGAAGATCTCTACCACGCCAATCAGTAAGCTTTAAGCCAAACTCACTAATTTGTTGTTGAATACGAGGCCGACCAATCAAAGTTACCTGTGTTTGACTAGTCGCTAAACATCCGCCAAGGTAACAACCTATACTACCCGCGCCAACGATTGCGACAGCGACACTTTGCTTACTAGCATGATTCATCAATTTTTGTTCCACTTGGTAGCCGTTATTTTGATAGCACCACTCTAGCTTGATTTAATGGCTCAAACAAATATCTCAATGTCTTTGTTCACGACTAAAATCATGCAAAAGAAACTGAAATAATAGCGCCTTTATTACTTGTTACCGATATTTGCCAGTTCTGGTGTTCACATAAACGTTTAACAATAGATAAACCAAAACCATAGCCCGTACTTTGGCTACCTTTAACCGCTGGCTCTGTAATATGGCTTGAAATAAGCTGTTCAATGCCTGGGCCGGTATCTTCAATAGTAAGCTTATTATCATTAAAACTAATGCTCACTTCACCTAGTTCAGTATATTGAAAGGCGTTACTTAACAAATTGTCTAACAGTACTTTCAACATGCCTGCTTGCGCAAAGACTGCGTCGTTGCAATTATCATTAACTGTTACTTCAACCATTTTCCCTTCAAGCAAATAACTATGATCAAGTATCGACTGTTCTATTAAAGGCAATAACTTCACCGACGACTTTTCAATTGAAATATGCTCTTCTCTTGCTAAGACCAATAAAGTCGTTACTGTTTGTTCCATCTGAATTGTGGCATCAGCTATACGATTAATAATAGTTTTCGCTTCATCGTTTATCAGGTTTTTTTCTTGGTAAACTTCAACGGCATTTTTAATAATAGCCACAGGTGTTCTTAATTCGTGGCTAACATCACGAGTAAAACTTTTCTCTCTGGTTAAGGCTTTACTTATTTGCTGCATAGAGTTTTCTAAGGTGCGAGCCAAAATGCCAATTTCATTTTTAGGAAACTGATCAGCAAAAGTATTCGGAATATTTTCAGGAGCCACACCGTCGACTAAATCCGCTAATGTCTTTAACGGTTTTGCCGTTTTTCGTCCAAGCAGCCAAGCAATAATAAACGCGATAAAAGTAATCGCCGTTGCACTAATTAAGAACAACTTTAATATGCCACCGCTAACTGGCCGAACTAATAATCGTTGACTAACTTCAGCCACAAGAAACACGTTCTTATGCTCTGGCATCGAATAAAGATGATAATGACGTCCTTGTAAGCCATAAAACTCTATTTGCTGAGGTTCATCAATAAATTGCTGTTGCATATCAGTAGGTAAGCTAATTTTAGAAAAATACAGTGTCATATGCGGGCTTTTAACTTGCGGCCATTGCGCTGTTTGTTGATATTGTTCAGTTAAATAATTTGCTTCTTGCTGTACTTCACGCTCAATAAATCTGTCTTCTAGGTTGTAAAGCAGCATGAAAGTTAAAAAAGCATAAATGGCCGAAAAAAATAGGGTAAAAAGACAAAACTGCGTAACGATGCGCCGACTCAAACTGTGAAATTTTACCGTTTTACTCATCATTTTTTATTTCCAAAACAAAACCGACACCATGAACAGTTTTCAACATGGGGTAGTTAAAAGGTTTATCTAATACATTGCGTAATTGATAAATATGAGAACGCATGGCATCTGACTCAGTAGGGTCGTCGCCCCAAATTTTTTGAGATAGCTGTGAACGACTAACGACTTGCGGGTAAGATTCCGCCAACACAGTTAAAATTCTAACACCCATAGCATGTAAATCGAGCGTTTCTCCCTCTCTTGTTACTTGCTTTCCTTTCCTGTCGATACTTAAAGAGCCTAACGTCAATATATTACTGGTTTGCAATAAATATCGCCTTGATAAGGCTAAGCAACGCACTTCTAATTCTTGCAATAAAAACGGCTTGGTTAAATAGTCATCGGTGCCAACAGTAAAGCCGGTAACTTTATCTTCAATGCTGTCGCGTGCGGTAAGCATGAGAATTGGAATATGGCGATTAGACTTTTCTCGTATGTGACGACAAATCTCCAAACCATCCATTGCTGGTAAATTTAGGTCGAGAATAATTAAGTCATAATGATGCGTCAATGCCAGTTCTAGGCCTTGCTTGCCGTTAGTAGCAAAATCAAAAACATGACCTTTAGCTTCCATATAATCGGCAATGTTCTGAGCAATACTCAGCTGATCTTCTACAAGCAGTACATTAAGCGATGCTTTTTGATTGTCCATAATACTCACCTAAGATGAAATGAACGCCTAACATAAGTTACAAGACGTTCATGCAAGTGTTTTTAGCTCATTATAAAGATAAAGTTTTCAATATGTCTATTGCTGGTTGATAATCTGGCTTAGAAGCTAATAAGTGTTCAATAGTGCTCTTTGCCTCTTGCTCTTTACCCAATTTAATTTGGGTAGAAGCAATTTTCATATCTAGCATAGGATTGTTAATAGCGTCTTGAGCGATTAGCATTAACGTTAATGCATTTTCAAAATGATTATTATTTTCAGCTACTTTTAAATAGTAAAAACCGTACATCCCCGCTAATGCAATATGATATTGCTCTTGATTACTGGCCAATTCATCTGCTACAGACTTATCACCAGCTAAGAGCTTTGCAATCATTGCCATAGTTTTATCTTCCAGATCTTGCTCAGCACTTACAGGCTTCAACCCTAATGATTTAACAAGCTCTGTGGCAACAGCAACAGTTGAGGTTGGGTTTTGTCCGGTAATCAAACGCTCATCAATGGCTACATGACTTAGCATAATTTCACTAGATTGAAAGATGGCACCGCGCTCAGCTAATTTATCTTCAAGCATAAATTCAAAGTGTTTAAGCCATTTTTGACCAAATAGCTTTTCTTCTTTATTGGTAAAACCATTGATTGCTTTATTGGCAATTAAATAACTACCGTCTTTGAGTTTCACATCCACTAAAGCTGCCGGACCATGACACACAGCAGCAACCGTGCCTTGTGCTTGGTATACATTCGCAATGAATGATTGCAGCGCTTCATCTTTTGGCAAATCGAACATGGCTCCTTTACCGCCAACGATAAATATTCCGTCGTAGGTTTTAGCATCAAGATTTTCGGTTGCTATAGTATTATTTAACTTTGCCATAATAGCGTCATCTGCTAACACACTGGCATTGTAAGATTTACTGGGATCGTACTTATCAGCTTCAACAGCTCCGCCCTTTGGACTCGCTATGTCTACAGCAATGCCATTTGACTTAAATATTGCGTAGGCTTTAGCAAATTCGTCAAATTCATACCCTGGTTTCTCTTGACCTTGCTGCTGACCATAGCTACTAACAATCATGACAACTTTCTTGTTTGCACTATCAGCACTGACTTGCACCGACACTAGCAGTAAAACGACTAAAGTAATAAATTTATGTAAACTATTTTTCATTGTTATTCTCCTTAATAATTGCATTTATAATGTCAAATCAGTTGTGAAACGAATGTGAAAAATCAAACGATAAATATTAAGTACTCGACATTAACTCTCTCACTGAGCTACGTAGATTGGCTCTACTTGCGTACACGCCTAAACCTGTAATTACCGATAAAATAAGCGCTAAGGTTAGCGTCAGCCAAACAAAGTTGGGCTGATACGTTAATGAAAACTGAGATTGATAGATCAACAACCCAGCAATATAGGTACCTAAAATAGCGCCTATAGCGGTAATGCTTGCGGTGACCAACCACTCAATAACATTAAGCTTTAAGCAAGTCGCTCGAGAAAAACCAAAACTCATAATGATACTATTTTTTTTCTTCTCTTTAGACTCTAATGCATTGATAGAGGCCAGAATAACAACGCCCGCAAGTAAAACGATCATCAATGAAAAGCCGCTAATCACTTTAGTTATCATGGCCAAAGTATTATCAAATAACTGCGTAATTTCCTTTAACGACACCATGCGAAGCGTTGGGTACTTTTGCCATAAAGGCGCTAGCAATGACCATTGGTCATCATCAATTTCTAAGCTGGCCATATTATATTGTGGCGCTTGAATATGCGTTAGCGCTGTTGCCGGCATTTGCACCCAAAAGGTAATTGAACCAGCTCCCGGTTTAAATTCATGACTCGCCGTAATTTCAAACTTATAGCGTTGATGATTGATGAAAAATGTTAACCAATCACCTAGCTTTAACCCTAAATCTGTCATCACTTCTTGCTCTACTGATATTTGTTGCCACTGTACGCTATCTTGCTGCCACCATTGGCCATCAACTAGCGCATTATTTTCTGGTATTGACTGACTCCAATGAAGTCGTATCGCTTGACTAAAGGTTGATAAACTATCACTTGGCTTTTCACTAAATTCAGTTAACGATTGTTCGTTCACCTCAACCAACTTAGCGTGCATATAAGGTTTTATTTGGCGTACATTGACATCCTCCTCTATCGCCCAACGCTCAACATAGTCCATTTGTGTTTTGCTGGCTTGAGAGATAAAGACATTCCCATCGTGTTGACGTTGATACGAAGACATAGTGGCGCCAAGATCTTTAAGTAACATTAAAGTAAAAAGTAGTAAAAACGCACATAACCCTACACCCAATATTTGTGTGCTTTTACTGATCAGCCGTTGTTTCATCATAAACAGCGTAAAAGGAATCAGTCCAGACACCTGCTGGGTCATTTTTTCTCCCAATGTTAAACCAGCCCAACTGATAAATATCATGAGGGCAATAGTAAGTGCGACGGCGGTTACCATCATAAAAGTTAATAAGCCATTGTCTGAATAGCCAAATGCAATACCAAACAGTACTAACACACTACTGAGTTTGCTTAGCCAATGATTCAGCCCTTTATTATTGCCGGAAAATTGTTTTGCCACGGAGCTATTGTATAAAGCCAACCAGACCGGCATATGAAAAATGGCAAAAATTCCAACAACAGCACATATAGGTTTAATTGCCGAAAAGATATCCCATTGCCAAGTCAACTCAGTAAAAGTTTCACTCAAAAAATTAATGACAGCATAGTGAAACACTGTCGAAAGTACTAAAACAACAGGAAGCAGCAATACAATGCCAATAAACCACTTGAATATAGATACTTGAATACCCGTGCGTTTAGATGCACCTAAACTCATGCATACCGCAGTGAAGTATTGATCTTTTTTCATATGGACTTGAGCGAGCTGTTCTATTGCAATTGCCGCCATGAAAAATAAGATAATGGACGCTAGTCCCATGAAATTTTCAGTTCTTTGCCAAAAAAGTGCTAAAGGATGCTTACCTTGTTTATGCAATACTTGTGCAGCAGGTAAGTGTTGTTGCTGCCAGTTAATCAGTGCCGCTATTTGCTCTGGGTCAGCAGCAAGTAGATAGCGATATTGGATAAGATCTGCAGCAAAATTAAGCGCTTGCATATCCTTTGTATTTATCATTGCACGCATAGCAACACTATGCCCTTCCATTAGTCTGTCGGGCTCATGCTGTAATACTCGAGTGACTAAAAAATACTGATCACCTACGAGTAATGTCTCGCCCACAGTGATTGATAAACTTGCCAGTAGCCTAGCATCTAACCAAATGTGCCCTAGCTCAGGGCCAGACTTTGTTACCTGTCCTTCATCTTGTATTGCCTTTGAGGTCAATAATTCGCCTTGCAAAGGATAGCGGCTATCAACGGCTTTAAGTTGTGCTTCTTGCCATTGACCTTGATGAGTAAACATGGTTTTAATTTGCTGAGTCACCACAATGTTACTTGCTAAGGTTGTAACCACACTATATTGCTGAGCTGATAATGCTTGTTTCTGACTGATAACAGCATCTGCGCCTAATAGCCCTTGTAAATTATGCTGTAAGTAATTTTGAATGCTATCGCTTGATTGGCTTAACGTCACAATAAATAGTAATAATACCCCTTGAACCCAGCGTAATAGTCTTTGGTGTGCCTGTTTATGTTCTTGCTGATAAAATTGCCATGCAAGTTTGCTATTATTTATGAACATAACATCACCTTAGGGTTGCTATTATTAGGTTGGGTCAGTTTGCCATCAGCTAAGGAAAATATTTGTTGCGCTCGACTTGCGAGTTTCTCACTATGAGTCACCATGACCAAACCGGCATTATTCTCGTGGCAGCAGTTTATTAAGATACTGGCAACTTCATTGGCGCTTTTTTGATCAAGGTTCCCTGTCGGTTCATCGGCAAAGATGAATTTTGGTTCAAAGACCAATGCTCTCGCTATGGCAACGCGTTGTTGCTCTCCACCACTTAATTCACTTGGCTTGTGATTTTTTCTGTGATTTAAACCAACCTTAGCCAACCAATTTTCGGCTTTTACTATCGCCAGCTTATCGCCGCGTAACTTTAATGGCAAAGCCACATTATGTAGCGCTGTTAACTCTGGTAATAAATGAAATTGTTGAAAGATAAAACCAATATCAGTTCTTAAATCATCTAGCGATTTAATTTGATCATTTTTAACGTACTGCCCCTGCCCTGTTGTTGGTTGCTCTAATCCAGACGCCAACATCAGTAAACTTGATTTTCCGGCGCCAGAAGGGCCAGTTATCGCATAAGACTCCCCTTGATAAATAGAGAGGTTTAACTTGTCGAACAAAGTGATTGTTGAGTCGTTAACTTGAAACGATTGGCTGATATTTTTTAATTCAATGTAACTAGGCATGAGCAATACTCGTTATGAACAATTGTCAGCAAGTGTAAAGTCACAGTTGTGAAATGGATGTGAAATTATTAGGAACCTTTAAATCAACGCTATCAAAAACGAATTCACAAAGATTTCACATTGCTAGCGTTACGCTAAGTGTTATTCAATTTGGTTACACTCACCCCATAAAGAGAAAAAAGATGACATATAAACCTTGGTTACTGTTGACTTGCCTTGCTTGCTTTTATAATGCAGAAGTACATGCTAACTCCTCTACAACTAATACACAGCTAAAACAAAAAGTATCTCAAGCAATTACAAAACTTGAGCAAACAAAGAGAAAAAGTTGGAGCTATCAAGTGTCACGTTACGAAAATGAAGAAGGCGACATAACCAGCAGTATTGAACAATTCATGCCGTTTGATAAAGATAAACAGCAATGGGCTTTAATACGTATCAATGGCGAATCACCAACCAACAAGCAATCTAGGAAATTTGCTGAAAAAAAACAAGCACAAGCACAAGAGAGAGAAAAAGGCAGTAATTATTCAGTAAAGTTACGCGAAATAATTCAACAAGACAGTCTGCAATTGACGTCAGAAAGTAACAGCCACATGCAGATGAGTTTTAATGTGTTCCTAGAAAAACTAGGAAAAGACTCTGTTGGTAAATTACAAGGTAGCTTGACTTATAATAAGGAATTAGCCTTCATTGAAAATATTACCATAGTCAACAATGACGAATTTTCTCCTATGTTTAGCGCTAATATTACCGATTTAACATTAACACTCACTTTTATAAATATTAACAATACCGTATTACCACATCGACAAGACATGGAAATGAAAGGAACCTTTGCCTACTTTACCGAAATAGATGAAGTTTCTACTGATAGTTACTCAAACTACCAATATAAAGGCGATCAATAAAACTCGCGATTGGCTGAGTAGCAGCATAGCGCTGCTACTGCTGTTTTTTGTACATCATTTGAACTAGATAGCTGCTACTTGAATCGAAATCTTTGTATAGTGGGCTATATTTTCCTGCTAGTTCAGCAGTAACTTGGGACAAAATATTATCGACGCTCTTACCTTCTTTGTTGCCATTCTCTACTAATTTCCATACTGAGCTCAATAAATTGACATCGCGTATTACCGATTGCACTGTAGTCCCTTTACCGTGACCTGTTAAGACAATGGCAGGATCTAGCTTGATAATCGCATTGAGCGTATCAATAAGATGTGGAACATTTCCTCGAGGCGTCATAATGGGTATCCAATCGGAGTTTACTACATCGCCACCCAATATAATTTTTTGCTTTGGCAACCACATCAATACATCACCAGGCGAATGTCCGTCATTAGCAAAAATAAACTCAACTTCTACCTCACCGAACATTCTTTTTTCGCGTTTGGTTAACAGCGTTGTCGGATAAGCAATACTGCTGTTACCTGTTGCACCTTCTGTCATGCGTTCAAAAGCATCGACAACTCCTTGTCCGTCCTCTTTCATTGCCGATGTTGATGAAGCTGTCGCTAAAATTTTTGCACCAATATTTGAAAAAGCAGCATTTCCAAGCCAATGATCTGCATGGCTGTGCGAATTCACCACCCAGCGAATAGGTTGCTCGGTAACCGACTTTATCGCTTTGATAATTCCTTTACCAATTATCTCCGAAGAGCCAGTGTCAAATACCAGCACACCGCTTTTAGTTACAACAAAATGACTATTAGAATTCCAACCTTTATTTTCTGCACTAGGTCGACCATAGGAAGGTGAGATAATGCTATAAACATTGTCAGCAATGGGTGTCACTGAAAAATTGAACTCTGAACTAACTGCCAATGCGCTACTAATGAATAATGTAAAGAGACCGAAATATTGCAAAACTCGTTTTGTTATTTTTAACATGACTTTCTTAAACTCTGATTTAGAAAACATTAAATCACCAAAACATACTTTGGTGATGAATTTTCCCTTTTATAGCAAAGCATGATTTTAAAATGAACGCCTTTGAGATGAATTGTTGAATTATTAGGTTGAAACATAAGTTACCCCCTGACTTCTTCTTTACTAATTAAAATTGTCGCTAAGTAAAAAAACTATGGTTGATGACTTTTTTGATAAAACCCCAATAACTGTTGATGTAAAATGTCATTATGAAAGTCTGGGCCGTGATCTGAACCAGCAATAACAGTGAAATCGGTCGGTGCATCGCAGTTTTGATAGAAGTAACTAATGGACTCATCGCCAACTTCATCACTGGTAAGATCAAAAGGTAGTGTTATAAACGGGGTTAGCTCACACCGATTAAACGCTACCCAGCGAGCGATAGCCTCATCGGCTGAAATATAGCCATGTGACTCGTCTCCTTCGAAAGGTACGGTTGTATCGCCGGTAGCATGTAAATGATGAATAGCGACATTTCCGGCTAAAGAACAACTGTTAAGTTCAGATCTAAGGTTTCCTGCTAAAGTATATATGGCAGTAACATGTTCGGGTATTTCACACGCTAACCTATTAGCCATAAAACCACCATTTGACCAGCCAAATATAAAGACATTATTAGCATCCACTTTATAATCCGATACTACTTTAGCGATTAATGCGCTAATAAAACTCACATCATCAATATGTGGTATTGCATAAGTTTCATCATGTGCATTCCAAGTTGACACCCCATCATCTCGAATAATCGCATTTGGAAAAGCACCAATAAAACCATGTTGTTTGATGAAGTCTCTAAAGTTAAACCGATCTACTGTTTCGTCCGCTCGCCTGCCGCTACCATGCAGAACTATAAACAAAGGTGAATTTTCTTCAATTAGCGCGGGTGCGTTTAAAATAAAATGACGCTCGTTTGAATAGTTATCAGGCATATCTAGCGCAATACATGTTTCATTAACCGCAAGTAGTCCACAGGTATAAGCTATTGGAGGGGGTAAATTGGATTCAGTAGTAGGCGAATCACTGCCTCCACAAGCAGATATAAACGATATTATAATAAAAATAATTAGTGGCTTGCGGCTATAATCTGTCATCTCAATTACCTACTATTGTTTATATTTCAAGCATATTAATTGAAGTGTAAACTTAGCATGGTGTCAATAGTTTAGAAAATAACATGCCAAATATTCAATATTGAGCATCGCATACAATCATCAACATAGTTTGCTCGTGTCTAACTATTAGACACGAGCACTTTGACAAACCGTTATATTGTAAATATCTGCTTTGATGATGCTAATTGATATTTAAGTAAATAGTCAGCTATAGCGCCAAATGAAGTCGTTCTAATCTTGCCTTTATGATCTTTAGTACGAATGCCCTCTGCAAACATACTACCTAACGCTAATTTGAATCGACTAACCTTGACTGTCTGTGGCTCAAAGTAAGCTTTGGCATTCGCTTTCAGCTGTTTCATGTTTGTAGTTTGATAAATTGCTGAATTAATAATATTCAGGGTATGCTCAGTGCAATTTTGATATTCATTGTTAAATGGATTAGCTACCAACGAATATCTAGGGTTATGAAGTAATTCACTTTTACCACTAGCGATCACTTCAATAATTTTATTTTGTAATGCCGGTGTAGGGATAATAATTCCCGCTTTTAACTCGTGTACTCCCCAAAAGAAATCTACTGGATAGTCGACGACTAACGAACTGACATCACCATCTTTCGCATCTTGATAAAGATTATGAATTGCATACCCCTTAACTTTTCTGCCATCGTTTAAAGTGATTTCTGAATAGACGGCAATGGCAGTATGGGTAAACTCAATCCCTTTGGGCAACTTATCTTTTGGTTGCCCTACTCTGGCAATAATAAAGGCTCTAGCACCATGTTTGGCAGCATACTTTTCAACATTTTTAGCGAAAACTTTTACTTCTTCTGCGGTGAATTTAGACTCCGTTGCTTGGTTACTCCCTGCAGTGGAAATATTTGAAACTAAACACAATAAAAATATTAATATGAACTTTTGCATTTTGAACTCCTTAATTATTATTCCCAATGGTAAACAAGTGATCTACTGCTTATCTTTCATCACTTGGTCTGGCGCTCTGTCTACCGTAATGGTAATTTCAGTTACTTCTAGTTCAATTTTTTTCGCATGCTTAACTTGCGTTGCTTTGCTTGATGCTACTTTTGATAAGCCTTCGCTCATTTCAATACTCGCTGCGCCTGCACTCAATGCAACACTCCCTGCAACAACTAATGGCACGGCAACCGCTGCGCTCGCAACTTGAGCACTTCCTTTAACGCCATGAGATAGCGCTAAAGCTGAATGCTTACTCGCTTTGCCTGAGTGATTTGTTGATGGCTCTGCAAACGTTGTCATTGAAGTTAATAGAACGCTTACACAAGTTAAATAAGATAATGTTTTCATAATATTTTCCTTAATAGTTAATTCGCTATCTACAATATTACCAAGCATCTAAATTGTAAACCAAATCGTTTGATGTATCAGGAAAAACAACTTAAAGTATTACATATTAATACTTAACGGTTAGATTAATGAGCCAAATAAAACAAATTACCAATACTTTAAAGCAGCTGCTAAAACAACATAAGGTAACTTACCGTATGATTGCCAATGAGCTAGCCATGAGTGAAGCAAACATCAAACGCGTATTTGCCACTAATAGCTTCTCTTTAGAGCGATTAGAGCAAGTGTGTAACATTCTTAATTTAACCTTATCCGATTTGTTTTCGCTTTCAGAAAAACAGCAACAACAATTAACAGAGTTAACCTTAGAGCAAGAAAACGAACTCATAGACAACCCTAAGCTGTTATTAGTTGCCGTATGCGTAAGAGACTATTGGCGATTCGAAGAAATTATCGAGCACTATGATATTGAAATTCATGAATGCATTCGCTTAATGGCGAAGCTTGATAAAATAAAGCTTATTCAATTGTTGCCTAATAACAATTACAAGTTACTAATTGCCCAAGATTTTCGATGGATTAAGAATGGGCCGCTAGAACGCTTCATGGAAAAAGAAGTATTAAACCGTTTTATGGCAAGTAGTTTTGATGGCGAAGATTGCTTTCGTTTTTATTTGCGGGGTAGATATTCAAACGCTTCTATAGGCATAATTCAAAGAAAGTTAAACCAAATTACCAAAGAAGCCGCCGAATTAAATATTGAAGATAGTGACTTACCACTGGTAAAAAGAAAACATATGGGTATGCTGTTTGCTATGAGGCCATGGGAACTCTCACTTTTTGAACAGTTCAGAAAACAACAATAAGGAAAAGGAATGCGCATTTTTATTATTTATGCTTCACTCATGTTGGCATGTACTACACAAAACAGTTATGCAAATGAACATAACTGCATCAATATCAGCTCAGATTTAGCGCTAATTCAAACGCTAACTGAAAGCGGTCAATACCGTAATTTAGCCGAACAAAGTAAAAACCTTACTTTTGATTATCAAACTACGAGCAGCTACCCAGAATACTTAGCTTTTGCACGTAAAAAAATTGATACTGAAAACCCAAAAGCTACGCTAAAGTGCCCAATTGAGACAGGCGTGACGGTAGCACTAAAAAAATCAAAAAAAGATTTAGTCATTGCCGATCTTGTCGCTCCTTTTGAATTAAAGGCTACCAATAATAAACAAGCCATTTTATTAATTCACGGCCTTACTGATTCACCTTATCTATTCCACGATTTAGCTGCTTTTTATCATGCAAACGGAATGACAGTCAGAACCTTGTTACTGCCAGGCCATGGTACGGCGCCAGAAGCACTGACTCAAGTTGACTATAAAGCATGGCAACTAGCCACACAATATGCCATTGACAGAACATTACAAGACTTTGAACAAGTATATTTAGGGGGCTTTTCGACCGGAGGTGCCTTAGTATTAGACAACTTGATTTCATCTTCGCAAAACTTAGCAAAAGTAAAAGGGGTTATTTTGTGGTCACCGGCAAGTAGAGCCAAATCAACCATAGCCTGGGCCGCTCAATATGTTGACTGGTTGCCTTTTGTTGACTACACCCACAAAGGGGCCGATGTTGACTTTGCCAAGTACGAATCTTTCCCTTTGAATGCAGGCGCTCAAGTTCATGACCTAATGAACAATTTAACTGATAGCTTAAATAAAATTGAAGCGATACCTGACATTCCCTTGTTGACGTTTAGCTCAGAAGTTGATTCAACCATTGAAACACAAGCAACCATTGACCTACTCAATGTGTGGCACAATTCAAAAAACAGATTAACAAAACAACAAGATACCCTTTTTTATTTTGGTGAAGAGGCATCATTAGCTAACTTACCTACCACTGTTAACCGCATATTGCCGACTTGTAACAAGCAAGACTTCTGCACAAGTATTTTAAATGTTGCGCATACTGCAATGACCTCTGCTCCTTTTAACCCTCATTATGGCTGGCAAGGTAATTATAGAAATTGTGAAACAGCCTTTGGCAGTGAACATTATCAGACTTGTAAAACGACCAACAAAGCCACTTTGGGTGAAACGACAAGCGAAAACTTAAAACAGTACCCAAGTTTGCAGCGATTAACATTTAATCCAAACTTTGAACAAATGACAACAGCCATTACAGGTTTTCTTGCTAAAACCCAATAAGGTCTACTATTAATATACTTTTAGTTTAAACAAGATAAGCTTTTCACAGTTTAGTTTACATAACTATACTAAAGAGCAATACTCATTTTCGTAACGCTACAAGGTGGTAGCACAAACAATAAGGAACACCAAAATGAATACTAAACCAACTAAAGCTTTTACCTTAACTTCAATCACTATGTTAATTGCGGGCATTTCTGCATTTTGTCTCGGTTTGATGAACGCTGACATGGCCCTTAATGAAAAAGGCTATTACTTCGCCATACTAGTTTTTGGGCTATTTTCATTTGTCTCTCTTCAAAAAAACGTGCGTGACAAATTAGAAGGACAAACTATTTCAAAGCCATACAGCATCATGTGTTGGATTTCTTCAGGAACCGCAATAGCATTGCTAACTATTGGGTTAATCAATGCTGACCTATTATTAAGTGAGAAAGGCTTTTATGCGATGGCCTATTTATTAAGTGGCTTTGCCGCGATAACTGTGCAAAAAAATGTGCGAGATAGTCAGTTAAGCTAGTCGCCTTGTTTTTATAAGAGGCGACAGGATGTCGCTTCTTTATTTTGTAGGCTTTAAAAGCCTCCGTACTTTCTTTTCTTATACCTCTACCCTACTGTTCTATAAACATTATTTCTCTAGAAAAGAGCGCCACTATGATTATTATTATCATAGTGCTTTAATGAGTTATACTTAAAAGGTCTCAAATACTTAAATGTTGAAAGCTGTGGAGTGCAACAAGTAATGAGCAGTGCCATAAGCCCTCACTTAAAAAAGTTTGAAAAACAAATACTAAGTTTGGTGCCTTATGCAAGTAACGATAGACTTGGTTTTCTCGTTAAAAAACTCCTGCCCGAAGAAAGTGATGGTCGACACCTTGCCGTAAAGAATGAAATAAAAAAACTTGCGCAACAAACCACCAAGATTATTGACTTACGTGAGCTATTTTCAGATTGCCAAGCAGTTAAACATAATAGACTTACCCACTACCTAGACACTGCAGGTAAAGAGTTTTTTAATCAAAAACTCTTAGAATATCAAAACTTATATGCCATGGCTGTCTATCACGAAGTTTATAGTGATGCACAAGAGCGGGCTAACAACAAAGACAATATAAACAGTAACAGTAGTGAATTCACCGAGTTTGAAGTTGAAAAAACAGAGCAAAAACCCTTAGTTAATAAGAACATAATCATTAATGAAGAAAAAATACTTAACTCTTCTTGTAAAGTCTTTATAAATCCCATCATGGGCATGACATCTCAAGGCAAAAAAGAAGTTGGTATCACGGCCCATATTGAAAAAATGAATAACCATACCGTTGTTATTCAAACCTCAGGCGAAATAGCCGATATTAAAGCTAACAAAGTTTATTTATGGCTATATGATCATCACAAAGAAATTGATTTTACTGAGGAGCTCGAATTAGGCTTTGTAGTGATTGATAGCCAAAGGTCGTCTACCAATAATAAATTTGAATACTTGTTAAAGTTCTCTAGCCCGATTACAGATAAGCAAATGCGTATCCTATTCTGGCATTACTTAAAGCAAAAAAGATTAGCAATAATAGGCCCTAAAAAACGATTTATTACTCCACTTTTCGACTCAATAACCTCTAAAGGTTACGAGCAATTATATATAAATAAAACCCATGACATCCCTTTACTTTGCTATAAAAAAGAAAAGGTGTGGCATGCAAAAGTTGCGCTAAAAACTCTAGGTAATGATGAGTTGTGGAATTTTTTTAGTGACAAAGACCAGAAGTTTCACCTGCCAGTAATACTTGGAAATAATACTATTCAACAGACATTAAATGAGCGTGAAACTGTTGATAAATATGCCTTAATATTAAAAGCGACTTATGAAGAGAATTTTACCTATGCACTTATTTGGTATGACGAATTAATCAACGATATCAAAGTACAAAAAGTTTTTAATCGATATTTCAAAAAGAATCTCTTTAGAATGATTAAGATATCATCATCGTATGTTAACACTAAACAAGATGCGCATGTTCCTTCACCTTTACCTTGTCATGTTCATCCTAAAATGGCGGTATTGAATAGACCGCCTCCCAAAGCCGCACTAGATATGTTGATTGATTGTGATCACATGATCACCGTTTCAGATATAACCAGTTTATACGAAACGATATATGCTCCCATTGGCGCTAACATACCTGAGTTGCAGAAGAAATTGCCTAAGAAATTTCAACTTAGCACAACCGATGAACTTGAAAATGTTGAAATAGTCACCGCTGAAAATGATGATTCGAGAAATGAAGATCGCTTTGTTCTATCGTTTAAAATGGCCGTGACGCGAAGTAATAATGTAGTGACAAATATTACCGGTAAAACTCAAAATATTTCAACCCAAGGCTTATTGGTAAACCTTGTAAAGAAGACTAAATTTAGAGCCGGAGAAGAAATTGAAATCGAGTTAACCGTTCCCTTTACCGGACAAGATCGTACCCTTAAAAAACAAAAATATGTTGTACTTGGTTATGATAATAAAGGTGCGGTGCGATTGCTAATGAACGCTATTGAAAGTAAACATTTAGCTTCCCGCGCTATACGAAAATACTTATATCAACACATTGATAGTTTAGAAGCATGTGGTAAAAGAGGTAGTCGAATTTATGGGCTTCAAAAAGCCATAAGAAACATTTATGCCCATAATCACTTTTCAATTCCCTTTTACTTGAAAGCAACAAAACACCAGCAATATATTAATGCTGCCAGCTTTAGTGGCAACTCAGCGCTGAAGCACCTTATATACAAGAATGACAGCAGCGAAGAAATTATTCTTAATTTGTTAAGTAATAAAAAGTTTAGAGATTCATGTTTATCAATCATTGCCGTGCTAGCAAGTAAAGACTTACCAGCACGCTCATTCTATATTCTTGTGTTACCCAAAAATAAAGATAAAAATGAAATGTATTCATTTTGGTACCGTGACCTAGCAGTACTCAAGAAATCTTCGCAACTACAAGAATATACCAACAAAGTAACTGATATTGGTCAGCCTGCAATTCTAAAGGTTGAGCTTAAAAAAAGCAGTAAAGTAAGAAACATGTATTACCGTGATGAAATACACTATTTAAAAAGTTTAGATAAAGAGTTAGCTGATGATATTAATATTCAACTAGAAAACACTATCGGGATTGGCGAAGTGACTGATTTAACTGATATCGCCATCAAAATGATAAATAATGTTAACTAATAGCCTAGTCACTCAAACTAAAGCTGATTTTCTCAATTTCAAGGTGTACTTGTTCTGACTCACAACACTAAGCGGTCATTAAGCTTTTGTGAAACCATGATCATATTTAGGATAATATTGGCCGAAAATCACTACTCGCTTCTTTGGTAGGTTTAAGCTCATACCTGCCAATTGAATTCAATTTCGGAATATTAACTATTGACAAAGCAGTGAAGAAATCCATTCATCGATAGGTAAATAACGCCTTGTTAACGACAACTAATTAAGTTACCGTAAACCTGACTATGTAGTCAGGATCTTAACTAGGGGACTTAGGTCACTTCTAACATGATAACTTCTTTTTTCCATGCGTTCATTTTTATGTTTATCGGTCAGTCATTGGTTTTTATTTCTGTGACATTTACCAATGGTAAGCTTTTACCGTCTTTAATGGAGGGGGTCTATGATTCCATTCCTCACACCTGGGTACGAATTGGACTATGCCTTTTGACCACTTATGCGCTGGCCAACTACTGCATCCCTAAGGGGTATTCAGTATCCAATGCTGGCGTTGCGGGTGCTGCTTTTATGATTGCATCTTGTTTGTTGATGGTGATCACCGCATTACTAACAGAGAATGCTAAACTCAACAGCCACATCATCATTGGAACTATCGTGATGTCAGCAGGTGCGGTTTATATAGTTTTTGGTTTGAATGGAGGCCAATCCTAATATTGTAGTATTGTTTCTAAGCTCTTATGGTCGCAGTTGGCTCTCGTTGTGGTGATCTACTAATGTTGGCCACACGCTTGTATTCAGCCAATATTTCTTATTTAGTTCATTTGGCGCCAGTTTAGCAGCAATTAATAGTATGAAAGATTTGATGATATATTCACATTAAGTTGAGCATTGAGCTGTAACATAAGCACTTAAGATCACTATCATCACTACTACTTTAAAATCGAACGTAAACATTTGAACATGCTATGTATATTACTCTCGTCAGCAGCAGTTATGAAAGTGTCCCAATAAATTAAAGCCCTATACACTAATAAGGCTTTTGTATTAGTTCGTAAGAACTCCCTTCAATAAAACTACCTTATGTCCTAGTTATTTCGTTTATGCATGATTTAAACCTCAACTTGTCTAGCGTTCAAAAAATTAATTACTTTTTATTTTTAAATCAAAGCTGCTATACGACTGTTTTTTATGACTTGTTTAAATTGTGCTTATTTTAGTCAAAAATTAAAGCTTGAAACGTGATGTCAGCTTGTTAATATAGCCAAATGAAATTACTTATTCCATTTAGCTATATTTAATTTGTTAAATATAAAGAGCCTGTATATGACCGCACAAAACTCATTAAACCAAATTTATCTCGATGCCAATGCGACAACGCCTGTTTTGCCAAAAGCAGCTGCCGCAGCGCTGACAACAATGGAAACATTGTTTGGTAACCCAAGTAGTAGTCATATTTCAGGTCTGCAAGCTAAGCAAATTATGGATAATGCCCGCGAAAAGGCACAACAGGTTTTAGGCTCAGGTAATGGTTCGGTTATTTTTACTAGCGGTGCGACTGAAGGTATTCAAACAGGCATCATATCTGCGCTTTATAATGCTAAGTCGCAGATGGAAGCAGGTAAAAAACATACACTTTTATACGGTGCAACTGAACATAAAGCGGTTCCTGAATCGTTAAAGCATTGGAACAAAATTCTTGAAATCAATGCTGAAATAAAATCGATACCGGTTAATAGTGATGGTGATCTAGATTTAGACTTTATCGCTAATGAAGTACCAAATGCTTTAATGATTTGTACCATGGCGGTGAATAATGAAACTGGTGTATATCAAGACTTATCGCGTTTAGATCAAGTTATCCGTAAGCATAACGCCAATGTATATTGGATGGTTGATTGTGTGCAAGCGTTAGGTAAAACATCCCTTAGCTTAGCAACTACCAGTATTGATTATGCTCCCTTTAGTGGTCATAAATTATATGCCCCAAAAGGCATTGGTTTTGTTTATATTCGTGAAAATGCACCTTTTACACCTTTCATTGCCGGTGGCGGTCAAGAAGGTGGTTTACGTTCTGGCACTGAAAACTTACCAGGGCTTGCTGCACTCAATGTTATTTTTGATATGCTGCTTTCGAATGATGATGAATCGTTCGCTGATGTTGAAGAGCTTCATAAATTTAGAGCGCAATTAGCGGCGGCATTAAAACAAGCATTTCCTGAGGTAGTATTTAATCATAACTTCAAAAATAGTGTACCGACTACATTGAACTTTGCCATTCCTGGTTTTAGCTCTAAAGAAATGATGGACTTGTTTGATGCTGCCAACATTCGGGTGAGCTCGGGCTCTGCCTGTAGCTCTAAAGTAACTCGTAGTTTTGTATTAGATGCTATGGGTTTACCTCAATGGCAAAGTGAATCGGCTATTCGTATGTCTTTTGGCCCTGCAATGACACAAGCACAAGTTGATGCAGCCTGTGAAGGTATTATATTTTCAGCTCAAGCTTTAGGCCAAAGCTGTTTAACTTTAGATGAAAATCCAGTTAACCCAAGAGCAGAGCTCAATGGTTTGGTTCAATTTAAAGTAGGTGGTAGTTGTACTTGGTTATATGTAGATCAAGTAAGTAAGTCTGCGGTTATTATTGATCCTTTAGTTGAAATAACCGATCGTTTAGCAACAATGTTAAATTGTCAAAAATTAACATTAACCGCTGTAATTGACACTCATGGACATGCAGATCATATATCAGCCCGTGAGCAACTCGTTAACCAAATAACGAATGTGCAAAAAGTTGATGCGCTAGGTTGGCCCCTAGAGTGTGATTCACAAAGACTCAATAATCAGCATTACCCAATGATACAAATAGGTGAAAAGTACTTAGTAAAAGTAGCTACTCCTGGTCATACCGACGATAGCATTAGTTTAATTTTATGCTCTGATAACCAATCGTCTGGCGAACTGACTACCGATTATGTATTTTGCGGTGATATGATTTTAATGGGCAGCTTAGGTCGAACGAACTTTGACACAAGTAGCGCTGAGAAAATGTATCACAGTATTCAATTGCTTGGCAGTATCGTGGGCAATGAAAGTTTGATATGCGCAAGTCACGATTACCATAATGAATTTTTAACTACGATAGCGGCTGAAATGGATCGTAATACTTTACTAACGCAAGTCATCAATAATGAGCTTAAAGTTACAGAGTTCGTCATGCAAAAGGCCGCATTAGATAGCAATATCAATGATGAAGTCGGCACCGAAATCATGTGTGGTGCTTTTGTGGATTCTTGCAGCAAAAAACAAGTAATTGACTATAACTCTCAAACTTTATCAGAGGCAATGTCGCAATCAAATGACATGACTTTAATAGACATTAGAGAACCCCATGAATATGCATTAGGTCATAGTCAACAATTTGATTTAAATGTACCACTTACCCGTTTAGTTGATTTTATTGGCGCACATCGAGATAAATCTGAACCGTTAGTTTTAGTTTGTCGTAGTGGTAGCCGCTCTCATATTGCAGCTCAAGCATTAGCCCGTTTAGGTTATAACAATGTCGGCCACTTAAAAGGTGGTTATGCTTTAAATCATTAAGCAGATAGTTGCTCAATCCACTTAATAAATGAAGCCATCAATAGGTAAATGTTGATGGCTTTTTTGTCGCTAATTCAGTTCTGCTAAATTTTATTTATACTTGTTTTAACTTGCTTTTTAATAGCCATTCTTCATCTATTTCAATAGTTAAAATATGATGTTGAGCTGGTTTTATTTGACACCTCACGTTAAACTATCTTTTCTAAACAAGGAGTTATTGTGATTGAAGTTAAGGATTTATGTTTTAGTAGAAGTGATGGCGATACGCAACACAAAATATTAAATCAACTAAACCTATCAGTACCTGCAGCACAACATCTGGCATTACTTGGTGATAGTGGCTCTGGTAAAACAACACTGTTACATATCTTAGCCGGATTGTTACCAATAGACAGTGGCTCAGTAAATGTTAATAACCAAGAATTGTCATTACTAAATGACAAAAAACTCGCCTTCTACCGCCGAAGAATTGGCTTAATATTTCAGCATTACCAATTGCTTGATTGCTTAACCGTAAAGCAAAATATTTTATTTCAACACAAGTTAAACTACGCCAATCAGCCTGCGATTGAATTTGACCACCTGGTTGAAACATTAGGCCTGTACAATAAACTCGACGCTTTACCTCATCAGCTTTCTGGTGGTGAACAACAACGTGTTGGCATTGCCAGGGCATTACTAAACAAGCCACAAATTATTTTTGCCGATGAGCCAACCGGAAATTTAGACCAAAAACGCTCTCATCAAGTAGTCGAATTACTAACAGGCTTATGCCGTGAGCGTGAAATTAACCTGGTAATGGTAACTCACAGCCAGCAATTAACAGATTATTTTGATCAAGTTAAAATTTTGAGGGATGGCCGGTTTGAGTAATGAAATCAAACTGATCATTGCCAGCCATATGGCGTTTTATCGTCGTCACCCTTGGTTAATGATACTTTTTTTATTAGGTTTTAGCTTAGGAAGCGCACTATTAACCGCTATAGCCGGGCTTAATCAAGAAGCAAAGTCCCGTTACCAAGATTCATCCGCATTACTTAATAACCCCGTCACTCATCTCATTAAACCACCTACAGGTGAACAATATTTTCATGGCAATATCTGGCTAGAACTACGACAACATGGCTTTTTGAACACACAACCTGTTTTGCGGGGTAAAATAAAAACGAACACAGGAAAAACCTTGGCTATTCAAGGCGTTGACACTTTATTATGGCTTAACAAAAAACAGAATCAAAAGCGTAATAAAAATTCGACGAAAACATCTACAAGGTTTTCGTTAACGACTTTGTTAGTCGATTCACAGTTCACTGAGCGCCTCGTCAATAAAGCAGGTAAACAAATAAAGTTTGTGTTGGAAAGTAGTCAACAGCAACCTGAAATTCATTTCGTTGATGATATTGGACTTTGGGCAATGACTGATATTGCCCATGCCGATTATTTACTAGGCGCGAAGGGTCAACTTAGCTTCATAGAGCTTGTCAATGTTAGCAGCTCAGAGCTCGAAAAAATATCAGCATTACTCGCAGGTAGAGCTCAACTTGTCGATGCTACACAGCAAGAGTTCGATGTATTATCACAAGCCTTCTTTTTTAATCTCAGCGCACTTGCCCTACTTGGTTATATTGTTGCCGCATTTTTAAGCTTTAATGCGATAAAGCTCACCTTAACCGCAAGGAAAAAGTTGTTAACACAAATGCATTTACTCGGTTGTACTAAGTTAAGCATTCAGCTGAGTTTAACCATTGAACTTGTTTTGGTAAGTTTATGTACTGCATTGTTAGGCACCTTAGGGGGTTATGTCATTGCTAATGCGCTGGTACTTGATGTAAATCGCACACTAGTTGGTTTGTATCAACTTGATAAAGCGCTAGTGATTAACTGGCAATGGAGTAATGTATTATTAGGGTTCTCCTTAAATATTTTTGCCTTAGCAGCCATATTATTAACACAAACAAAGCGACTAGCCCAAAAAAGTACTCGGGTATTCTATAGTTTATTGGTCACTACGGTTGTGGGATTAAGTTGGTTGCTTAATTACGCCACAAGCGAATATCAAGCCTTACTATTATGTTTTACTATTTTAGTCTTGTTTATTTTACTCGTACCTAAAGCGCTTTCGTTTTTAGTGGCATTACCGTTAAACATGACAAACCCATTGGCTCAATGGTTACATGCTGACTCTCGTTTGCATTTAAAAGATTTGCACATCGCTATTATCGCGATTTTAGTTGCGCTTGGCAGCGCTATTGGTATGCAAATTATGGTGAAAAGTTTTAGTAATACCTTAAATGCGCACCTTGAAAAACAGCTAAGTGCTGATATTTATTTACGCACAGCAAAGTATGATAATACGTTAAGAGAGTCACTCTCGGCTTTACCACAAGTAAAGCAATTGAGCATTTATATGCAAAGTGAGGGCAAGGTCAACAATCTCCCAGCAAGGCTTACCAGCTTTGGTGAAACTTACCGGCATTATCAGCATATTTCACTCGTGTCCGGACAGTTACTTAGTCAAAAAAACTTTGAACACCAAGGCTGTTTAGCGAACGAGCAGAGTAAAATAAAATTTGGCATTGTACTCGGAGATAACGTTGAATTTAAGCAAAACTCGTTAACTTTCAACTGCCGTATTACCGGGTTTTTCTACGACTATGGCAATCCGAGCATGTTACTTCTAACGTTAGAAAACAGGCAAAATGCAGCCAAGTTGAATACCGAATATGTGGGTTATAGCATTCGCCTAAACGACAATAGTAGTGTTGCTCACTTTAGCGAACTTTTAGTTAATAAATTCAAACAAGACAGCACCCGTATTTTGCCAAACAAACAGTTTAAGCAATATGCTAACACATTATTTAATGATACTTTTGTCGTCACTAAAGCGCTTAATGGTTTTATTCTCGCGATTGCACTGTTGAGTTTATGTACTAGCTTGTTAAGTTTGAGTGCTAATCAGTTGAAACAACTAATTATTTTACGAAATCTAGGCGTAACACAACAACAATTATTGATAATGAAATTATTACAAACCGCAGGGGTAGTTCTATTCACGGCATTGTTTGCTATTCCCCTTGGCTTGGCGCTTGGCTTTGCCTTATTGAAATTTGTTATGCCTATCGCTTTTGGTTGGACTATACACTTTAGTTTAGATTTACCAACACTCATATTAACTTGCTCTACGCTAGTGGTTGTTTCAATTGTCTGTGCGTATTTACCTATTAGAAAGTTAACGGCGCTAGTCGCTAAGGGATCGTAATTAATGTTCACAAGGTTATGGATGGTCTTTTGCTTTTTCACTTTGTGCGCCTGCCAACCTGTCGTGCAAGAACCAAGCTCATCAGCTTTTAACATGACAAGTGGCAAGCCAGTAGTAAAAGGCACAAAACTCCTCTTTCCCCAAGATCATGGAAGTCATAGTGAACAGGGGATTGAATGGTGGTATTTAACCGCTAACTTGCAAGGTGATACTGGTGAAAGCTTTGGTGTTCAATGGACGCTTTTTCGCGCTTTAATGCCTAGTGGCATTGAGTCAACATGGTGGGATAATAATATTTATTTTGCTCACTTTGCCGTGCAGCATAATCAAGAACATGTTGCCTTTGAACGTTTTGCTAGAGCTAGCCAAGCATCAATTAATAGCTCGCCATTTCATGCTGTTATTGATAACTGGCAATTACAAAGTATCCAAGACGAATTTTTACCGCTTAAGCTAAAAGCTAGCCATGATAACTATACAGTTGACATCACATTGAGTGATAGCCCAATGACGTTACACGGCAATAATGGTTACAGTCAGAAAACTCAGAGTGGTCATGCTTCCTATTACTATAGCTATCCCTTCTTAAAGGTTGATGGAAAACTGACTTTTGCAGGAAATGAGTATGAAGTAACAGGCAATGCGTGGTACGACAGAGAATGGTCAGCAAGTTTACTTGATAAAAATCAACTAGGTTGGGACTGGTTTAGCCTAGTTGATTCACAAGCGAATAAAAACGGTTTAATGCTATTTTGTATTCGAGGCAGCGATCAAGGCTATGATTATTGCAGTGGCACCCGAATAGCGCCCGACGGCAAAGCAACTGAAATAGCAAAAGAAGACATTAATCTGACTATCATTGAAACAGTAACGTTAGGTGGCCAGCAATATCCAAGCAAATGGCAGGTTGACCTGCCGGATATCGATGCAATCACGATAGAAACCGTTACTCGCGATTCACGCAATCAACTAACCGTGTCTTATTGGGAGGGCAGAATTCACGCATCTGGTGGCTTTAATGGTAAAGGCTACGCTGAATTAACCGGATATTAAACGGTAAATTCATCAATATATTGCCGTTATCCCCTTAACTCTACAAGTTTAGCCTTTACCGCTAGCAATTTACTTTTTAATTCAACTCAGGAATTAGTGCTCATGACTTCTTCGGCAATTTTAATAAAGTAGCGACTGCCTACTTCAATCAGCTCATCAGGGAAATCATATTTGGAATCATGTAGGGCTGGGGTATTCAATCCTGCGCCTAATCCAAACATCGCACCACAATATTTCGCGGTAAATAAACCAAAGTCTTCTGACCACCTAAAAGGTGTATCAAGTTCTACAACAGGTTCCTCTATAAGAGCAGCTTTTACTAGGCTAACGGCATTGGGAGTATTTATTGTCGCCGCAAAGACATCTTGAAAGTTCAATTCAAACTCAAGACCGAATTGTTCAGAGAGTTGTTTAACTTCTTGAGTAATGAATTGAATATACTTGTCCATTACCCCATTAGCGTCACTTCTTAGCGTAACATATAACTCTGAACGACTTGGTGCTGTGCCAAAGGCTTTATCACCTAGCTTAATTCCTACAATAGTAGCAAATGACAAAGTACTTTCTATTTCAAGGTGCTTATTTATATTTTCTAGCAGTTCAATTGTTTTATAAATTGCGGGGACAGGACTAATGCCCGTTTCTGGTTGAGCTGCATGAGCTGATTTACCACGATAAGATATGGTTAAGCCTCTTGATGCACAACACAAGGTACCTGTTCTTATAAAAGCGGCTCCTAACGCTAATCCCGGCACATTATGTAGGGAAAAAACCATATCTGGATTGAGCTGGCTAAACCTTGGATCATTTATAACTTGTTGCGCGCCATAGCCTGTTTCCTCTGCGGGTTGAAACAAACATATAACCTGAAAGCCTTGTGGCCTATATTTAGAAAAATAAGTAGCTACAGCCATTAGTATGGCCATATGACCATCATGTCCACACTTATGTGAAACTCCTTGGTGGATAGACTTGTACGCTAAGTTTATAGTTTCCTCTATTGGTAAGGCGTCTAATTCACAACGGAACAATATTATTTTTGAGAACGTTTTATTTTCCCGTTTCTTTTCTCCAAAGCAAGCAGCTATGCCAGTACTTTTCTCTCCTGTTCCAGTGACACCTAGTTGGTCAAATAAACCGTCGGGATTTAGTTGTTCAAGTTCCTCTAATAATCTTTTCGCTGTTAAATTTTCATGGCTAGATAATTCGGGGCATCGATGAATATCTCTTCGCAAATTTATTAATGAAGCATTTTCTTTTGTTGTTAACATAGTTCACCTAATTTGATGATTTTTATTGCGCATTAAGTCTTTAAATAGCTTAGCAGATCTCGTTTCGGTGATTTCACTGAATTACAATACCATCCCAATCAATAACAGTTTAATTAACTGCAAATTATAATCTTGATAGTTATAATGACTACCCAGAATCAATAAGAGAGTTCTTATATGAATTCAAATAAACTAAAAGTTATCAATTTAGATGAAGTAGATCATAAGATCCTTAGCATTCTACAAAAAGAAGGAAGATTACCCATAGTTGAACTCGCCAAACGAATTCATCTCACCACAACACCGTGCTCTGATAGAGTAAAAAGGCTTGAATGTGAAGGGCTAATCAACCATTACTCTGCGGTGATCAGCCCTGAAAAGCTCGGTTTAAACCTAATTATTTTCATACATGTCAGGTTAGATCAAAATAGCATGATGGTATTTGAAAACTTTGCAAATGCTATATCTGCTATAGATGCCATAGAAGAATGCTATTCGCTTACAGGGGAATTCGACATGATGTTGAAAGTCAGAGTTGCTGATATGTCTGATTATCAAATGTTTATGGCTAACAACTTACCTCACCTGCCAGGTATCATTCAATCGAGAAGTGAAGTCGTTATCAAAGAATTTAAGAGATTTGAAGGTTTTCAATTGGGTTAAATATTTATCGCAAAATAACATTAACTTTTCATTAACATGGTACTGGAGCAAAGAAGTCGTCCATGATATGTTGCATTACACTTTTTTTATAAATTAAGAGAATTACTGTATGGCTTTTGCGGTTAGTGAAGAGCAGCCAAATAATGAGAGCAACAATGGTTTGTTTAATCGTTTTTTGGCCACAGTGGAGTTTTTAGGAAATTTACTACCACATCCTATTACCCTGTTCGCGATTTTTTGTCTCGCCATCATTATTGGTAGTGGTATCGCTGACTGGTTTGGTTTAAGTGCCATTGATCCACGCCCTATTGGTGCCAAAGGACGTGCACCAGATGGCATTATTGAAGTAGTGAGCCTGTTGTCCGTTGACGGCTTGCATCGAATAATTACCAATCTAGTGACCAACTTTACTGGTTTTGCGCCACTAGGCACCGTTTTAGTTGCAATTTTAGGTGTCAGTGTGGCCGAACATTCTGGTTTATTGTCTGCAACAATGCGAAATATGGTTATGGGTGCATCAAAACGCCTTGTCACTTTTATGATAGTGTTAGCTGCAATCTTATCAAATACAGCGTCAGAATTAGGCTATGTTGTCTTGATCCCCTTGGCAGCAATGATTTTCCATAGTCTTGGTCGTCATCCACTTGCAGGTTTGGCCGCTGCTTTTGCTGGTGTTTCCGGCGGATACAGTGCTAACTTATTGCTGGGTACCATAGACCCTTTACTGGCCGGTATTACCACGCCAGCAGCCCAAATGATTGACCCTGATTATGTGGTTGGCGCTGAAGCAAACTGGTACTTCATGGTGGTTTCCACCTTACTTATCGCCATTTTAGGTACCTTCATTACTGAAAAAATTGTTGAACCCCGCCTTGGAAAATATGATCCAAGTGAGGCGAGTATCGATTTGTCATTAGAAACGGCTGATAAAATTTCTCCTCTAGAGAAAAAAGGGCTTCGCTGGGCTGGCTTTACCTTCTTGATCATGAGTATTCTTTTGGCACTGAGTATCGTGCCTGAAAATGGTATCTTACGAAATCCTGACACAGGTTTAGTGGCCGGCTCTCCTTTTCTAAAAGGCATAGTGGCATTTATTTTTATTACCTTTGCAATCCCGGGATTTGTCTACGGAAAAGTCGTAGGTACAATAAAAAATGATCGCGATGTTATTGATGCTATGTCAAAAAGCATTGGTTCAATGTCGCTTTATATTGTTTTGGTATTTTTTGCCGCTCAATTTGTCGCGTTCTTCAAATGGACTAATTTTGGTACTATTATCGCGATAAAAGGTGCTGCTTTGTTACAAGCACTTAGTCTAACTGGCCCTGAAATATTCATTGGCTTTATTTTACTTTGCGCGCTTATCAACCTGACCTTAGGTTCTTCTTCTGCACAATGGGCCGCTACTGCCCCCATTTTTGTACCTATGTTGATGCTAGTTGGTTATGCACCTGAAACGATTCAAGCGGCATACCGTATTGGTGACTCAGTTACTAACCTAATTACGCCAATGATGAGTTATTTTGGCCTAATTTTAGCCGTTGCAGCGAAATATAAAAAGGACATGGGTATTGGCACCTTAGTCGCGACTATGCTGCCATACAGTATGATATTCCTCATTGGCTGGGTGGTATTATTCTATGTTTGGGTATTCGGCTTTGGCTTACCTGTAGGGCCAGGCTCACCAATTTACTATCAACCTTAATTTGACGCAGGGTAATAACGTCACAGCGTTATTACCCTTTTCAAGATAATTTACAGCTATGCTCAGTTTAAGACAGCTTAACGTTTATTTTCCTCTCTAATAGTCTCCCTAAACTCTTCCTGAAGCCATAAGGCTTGCCTAAATACAAATTCCTGCATACGCTTTCTTAATACACAAATAATAAACTACAACACCATATCGCCATGGATAAGCCAATAAACGCAAAAGCTGATTTTAATCAAATGCGACGAAAATTTATAAAACAGGGTTTGGGCGTGGTTACCTGCGCTGGTCTGTCAGCTTGTGGTGAAAGCTCTACACCACCCCAAGCAGTTATCCCTCCTTCTATAAGTTTAAACAGCACGCCAGGTGCTTTAGCTGAGGCATCATCACCATTAAACATAGTGATAATTGGCGCCGGTATGTCAGGGCTCATCGCTGGATATGAATTGCTCAGGGCTGGTCATCAAGTAACGGTGCTCGAAGCCCGCAACCGAAGTGGCGGTCGTGTACACACGTTAAATAATATCTTTGACAATGGGCAGTTTGCTGAGGCGGGTGCCTCAAGAATTCCGTCGAACCATGAATTAACTTTGGCTTATATTCAACATTTTGACTTAAACATAGAGCCATTTTATCCAAACGCTAACAACTACTTTAATTTACAAAATAATAGCAGTTCAATAATTCCTTGGGAGGATTACCTTAATCAACCACCTTGGCCTGGTTCAGTAAATCGCAGTGATTATTATAAAATTAGTGATGGTATGGCTAAGCTACCTTTAGCGTTATCGAGCAGCATCAATGACAATATTATTTATTCAGCGCCTGTTGATTCTGTGCGACAATCAAATGATGGTGTGGAAATATATGCTAATAATCAACAGTTTCTAGCGGATAGATTATTATGTACGGTACCTTTGCCCGTACTAAATAAAATCTCTTTTTCCCCCGCACTTTCAGCAGAGAAAACATTAGCGAGTAATGGCGGGTTCGACTATACCGACTCGACAAGACTCTATACTCAGTTTTCTGAACGATTCTGGTTAGAAGATAATCTCAACGCTTGGGGAAATACTAATTGGCCGGAAGAAATCTGGCAACCCACATGGAATAACCAAGAGAGTTCGGGCATCATTCAAAGTTATCTTAGAGGTATTGAAGCTTCTGATTTTGACACATTTGATCTTCTCCAACAAATCGAAAGTGTACATGGTCGCTGGCAATATGTACTCCCGCAATTAGCCAATTTCATCATCAAGAGTCATGTTCATTCTTGGCAAAAAGAACGTTGGACAGGCTCAGCCTATGCATCTCCAACTAATGCTCAAAGTACAGCACTTGCTTCTCATGTCGGTCTCACTGAAGGTAGGTTACACTTTGCAGGAGAGCATGCATCACAATTCCATGGTTGGATTCAAGGGGCGATAGCTTCAGGTATCAGAGCGGCTGAAGAAATACATGCAATGCAATAACTTTTACTCTTTATCAGTTAAATCCGCTTTATATTCAAAAAAGGTAGTATCATTTTAATGTTATTCCCTTAGAGAATGACTCTATTTATTATTGCCATTTAGCGATAATTTTTTGATGTGTACCGTCATGCTTAATTTTATTGGCCGCTTTCTTTAATGCCTTTATTAGTTGAATATCAGTATTCAAGTTTGCAGCCAAATATAATTCTTTAGCTATAGACTTCAAAACCAAAGCCTCTTTAACTTTGGCAGGTGATAACCCAGCAGATAAAATTTCAAATTTACTGGTGAGGTTGTTGGTGAAAACTGCATCTACCCGTTTACTAAAGAGCATTTTCCACATGTTATTATGCTTTATGGTCAAATATAGATTCTTGTTCTCAACCAAGCCTATTGATTTCAAATAACTTTCTCCATAATCACCACGAGACACTGCGATTTTGTAATTTTTCAGGTCGCTTACTTTGTTAATAACAATGTCTTTGTTGTCTTTTAAGATAGTGATATTTGGTTCGAATTGATTGAGTTTAGCAATCCAAATAAAACCCTGCTCTCTTTGCGCATTTCTAATCATGGATAAAATTAGCGTGTTTTTGTGATTTAAAGCTTGAGCGAATGCTCTTGGCCACGGCAATATTTCAAAGCTAGCATTAATATTAGCTTCTTTAAGTATTGCCTGAACTATCTCGATATTAACACCTGATATAGAAGAATCTGAGTTTAGTATCTGCATAGGAGGTACATCCTCCGTGACGATATTTACCTCAGAGGACCAACTATAAAAACTCAATAATAATAACAGTACTAAGAGCACTTTCATCATAGATATTATACTCAGGGATACATAACTTAAGTGTAACAGGTAAATTAATTTTAGCTTAAACACTATATAAAAAGTAAATCAGTCAACGCTTATGTGCCCCTCCTGTAAAGCTTAATAATTAGTTTATGCAAGCTTTTCGGAGCAGTAGCAAAAACTGTCACTGATTCAATGGCCAGATGTCCTTATGTATTCTATAGGATAATGGATATTATCAACGTACTTAATGTTTAGTATTTGGATACAAAATTTGGTGAGAACTGTTAATTTTATCAATAATATTGCGTGACGTACCCTTGCTAATAGCCATGCAAAGATCTGCTTGGTCTTCAGGTTTTATAGTATACACTTTTTCTACAGTGTCACTTAGTAACTTCTGCTTAGCAAGCATTTGAAGCATAGACTCCTCAGTTTCAATAAGTAGATCAACCCTGTCATTTAGCAGCATTTGCAAACTTGATTTGTTTGAAGACGTTAAAAATAGATTAACTCCTTCTTCCATGCCTTTGCCTACAAATAATTTATGAAAAAAAGTACCACGGGTGACACTAAAAGAATATTTTTTAAGGTCACTTTCCTTTTTGATGCGCAAATTTTTCCGACTAGCGAGTTTGTAAACTGCATGTATTGGACTAGATTGTAAAGGGCAGATCCAATGAAAATACTTTTCTCTAGCAGGTGAACGATAAATTGAATAAATCAGCACATTATCCTTTGCCATTGCGATGCTATACGAGCGCTGCCAAGGATATAAGTCAATTTCATAAGTGATATTGGCATGTTTTAGTATCGAGGTAACAATTTCTGTTGAACTTCCGGAAATTTCTCCCTTTGAGTTTACATAATTATAAGGAAACCATGACTCAGTAACGACGATAAGTTTATTGCTAGGAGACATACTCTTTTTATTTAAATCATGTTGGTTATTCTCACCAGCATTGGCGAAATTCAACAGCATTAGATAAGTAAAAATACCTTTTATAAGTGTAGTTCTCCAATTAGCTTTCATGCTATAGACCATCTATTGCCTATTGAAATGTTAATATTGAGTATAGTGTATAAATAATATACCTCCCCTCCCCTGTATAATCAATTCATCGTGTAAACAACAAGCTGTGACACATTGTCGGCCATCTGTCTAACACCACCGTTTGGCTGATATTTGAACAGGTTAGGTTTATTTAGCTATGTGCTGACATTCATTAATTCGCTTGTTAATAAATATTCTTTCATTTTGATTATTCGTTCTTTCAAATGCCAGCTGATAATATGCTAGAGAATTCTTGTACTGACTATCTTTAAAATAGAGCCCTGCCAGCGCGGTATAATAATGCCGATATTTTTCAAGCGGTTTTCCTAACGCTTTAACTTTTTTAATTGCCGTTAAACGGTCACCCGATTCTGCAAGCGCAACGGCCGCATTTAATTGAATAATAGGATTATTATCTACCATGCCTAGTAATTGATAAAGGTGGTATATTTGTGACCAATCGGTGCTTGATTGCGCAACTGCATTGTTATGCAACGAAGCAATCGCTGCCTGAATAGCATAAGGAGTTCCTTTACCCTCTCGTAACGCTTTTTCGACTAAAATATTAGCTTCTTGAATATTGGTTTTCTTCCAAAGACTGCGATCTTGATCCTCAAGTAAAATCATTTGTCCGTTATTATCAACTCTTGCCGGAATACGAGCTTCTTGTTGTAATAATAACGCAAGCAAGCCAATCACTTCAGGGTCATTCTTTATACATTGATGCAATAACCTAGCGAGCCTTATCGCTTCTTTACATAAATGTTGATCAATCAAGCCACTCGCTTCGGTTGTTAAGTATCCTTCATTAAAGAGTAAGTATATTGTCTTTAGCACACCTGTTAATCTCTCTAACCACTGCTGAGGTTTAGGAGTTTCATACTTGATATTATTGACACTGATTTTCGTTTTTGCTCGAGTTAAACGCTTCTCTACGGTTTTTGTGTTACTAACTAGCGCATTAGCAATCTGTACAAGGTTTAGTCCTAATACATGCTTTAACGATAACAGAATCTGAGTCTCTTGGTTAAGTGCAGGATGACAACAAGTAAAGATCAATCGAAGTAAATCATCGTTATAACTCAACAACAGCGCATCTTCACTTAAATCAGGTAAAATAGTCACTTCGGGGATTGATTCAAATGGCTGCTGTTTTTGTTGCTTGCGATAGTCATCAATATATTTATTTCTTGCAACTTTGACCAACCAAGCCACAGTATTATCCGGCTGTAATTCTGGCCATTTTAGCAATGCTTGCTCTACGGCAGATTGCAAATAATCTTCTGCAAGGTGAATCTCTTTAAAAATAACGATTAGCTTGGCTAACGCTTGCGGATAAGATGTTTGAATTAGCGCATTAATCATTAATAATTGTCGTTTAGTTTTATTTACAAAAATTAGGACAATTCGATCGCAACATATTCGTTGTCCTAATTTCACTAATAATAGAGACGGCTGAAACCTCCCTTTCCTTTATAGATTAGTTATCAAACACCATTAATGGTCGTACTTCTATACTGCCAAAAGCAGCACTCGGTATTCCTTTAGCTTTTTCTATTGCTTCGTCCAGCGAATCGCACTCAAGTAAATAGAAACCACCAAGTTGCTCTTTAGTTTCAGCAAAGGGTCCGTCGGTAAGTAACGTTTTACCGTCCCTCACTCGAACAGTAGTCGCAGTATTCGTTGGCTGTAAAGCTTCTCCAGCAACAAAACTTCCTGTTTCTTTTATGCTTTGAGTATAGTCCATATAACCTTGAAAAATTTTACCGTTTTCTTCATCACTATGAGTTGCCATGATAGTTTCGGCTTCATAAATTAAACATAAAAATTGCATTAAATAATCCTCTATAGATGTGTGTTTTAACAGTTAGCATCAATTTAGCTAATAAAAATAACACCATAATTAAATGGCATTAGTTAATAGACGAATAACATTAAACAAAACCGACATTAACATATAAATATATTTCACAAAAAGTTTACCCAGCGTGAAAAACAGCTAAATTTAACTTATAAATTATCTTGAAACACCTTAGGCAAACGACAACATCGCTGTTATTACCTTTCCGATGCTTTCATTTAAGCAGATAAATTAGTGATTTTCAGAGACCATATTTATGGTTTGTATACTTTAGGACAAAACGCTTAATCTGCTATAAGCGTAATTTAGCGCTCCGTTAGCATAAGTTTGACTACATAAGAGAAATAAAGTGCTGAAAACCTTTAGCTATTTTGGCTACATCTTCAGGGTCAAACTTTACCTTTGGAATTTCATTCATATCAATAGGCTCTGCTTGGTCAAATAATGCCAAAATATCAACTTTTAGCTTAATTATACCGTCATTTGAAACTATGGTTGAGTTTAGAGGAAATTTAAGCCGAGTATAACTTTCGTTAAATCCTATATGGTAAACCAACGGCTGTTGTTTCATTTGGCTATACAAGCTCCCTTCAAGAAGCAAGAATTTATAGCCTACTTGCCAATTCCACGCCATGCGGTTATTTGGGTCAAGATCTCCTGCGATCACTATAGTCCCATTAGCCGTGCTATCAATGCCAATACTAAAAACCAATTGTTGAAAATCACTAACTGAAATTTCTGAGATGACAATTTCATAATAAGCTTTGCCAACATCAAACCTCGCTAGGTGATAACTTTCTAGCTCTGTATAGTTATTTCGCTTACTTCTCAACACAAGGTTGCTAATGAAAAACTGAAAATCTCTGATAGTAAAGACCCCCTCCCCTCCCGGATTATGGTATTTTTCATTATTTAACACTAACGGCTGGCTCCCTAAAAAAGGATAGAATCGTAAAGTAAGTTGTTTAGGTACCGTGTTGTGCCAAACAATAGCGACACTTATCAATAATAATACGCTAATCAAACCAACTATTTTAAATGGTTTAATCATTCGGTTCTCCCGTTTTAAAAGGATCAGAGAAAGCTTTATTAGTTAAAAACGATTCATCCGTTAAGGTGTGTAAAAATGAAATAATAGCCACAACTTCATGTGGAGCCAAATTTAAACTAATGTGCTGACTTTGTGAATCAGCTAAATTATCCGCTTCAATTATTAACGGGCTAAGTGTTTTACTTCTTTTGATGCCACTATTGTAATGCGCTAATACCTCTTCTAGCGTTTTGAACCTGCCATCATGCATGTAGGGTGCTGTAACAGCGATATTACGTAATGTAGGGGCTTTAAATAAACCACGATGCGCCTCAAGTTTTGTTACCCCAAATAAACCTTCAGCTAAGTTTTCATCATCATCTAAACCATTATTTGAAAAGCCATCAAAAAATGATGAAAAACCACTGGTAAGGAACTGACTATGACAATCAATACAGTTTCCCCCCCTTAGTGAGACTTTTGTATCAGGGTGCGCCATAAATAATTTCCGGCCAAACTCTTCCTGCGGTGATAGTGATATTTCTCCACGTAAAAATTGATCATAAGGTGAATTTGATGAAATCAAGGTACGTTGAAAATTGGCTAATGCTTTAGCAATGCTTACAGCGTTAAGTTCACCATACGCTTGCTCAAAAAGTGTTTGGTATGCTTTAATTTCACTAAGTTCTTCAGTCAAATCATCAAGGTTACTACCCATTTCATCAACATGTTCAATTGGCTGTAGTGCTTGGTTTTCTAAAGAATTAGCACGTCCGTCCCAGAAAAAGTGTTTTGGCCCCCACATCAAGTTAACTAAACTCATGGAATTAAAAGATAGCGGCTTTCCGGATACTCCTACAGAAAGAGCAAGACCATCGGTAAAAGCTAGAGATTGCTTATGGCAGTTTGCACAGGCAACCTTATTATTTTTTGATAGTATAGGATCATAAAATAAACGACGACCTAGCTTAACCGACTCTACGGTCAACGGATTATCTTTAGGTATCTGAAAACGGCCAAAAACAAAAGGCGTAGTAAATTCAACTAACTGAGTATCACCTTGCTTGTTGGTTGAAAATACAAAAATACTAACAACAATTATTACCGTACATGAAAGCGACACAGCGGCCAAAAATTTAACTTTAAACATCTTAGCTAATGATGATGCGTGAATCCTGAGCCAAATAGTGCTTCAATATTATCAATACCTTTCTGGTATTTATCTTTAAAATTAATCATTCCTAATCGCTCACCTGTAGTTAAGTCATGAACAGTAAGGGAGTGATCATTTACCTTTGCGATAAAATCAACATCTGTTGGATCATTATCTTTAGCATCACCTAAATTTAATAAGTTATTTTGTACGGCAATAAGCTTGCGACCCGATGCCGATGAATAGAAAATCATATGATGGGCACCTAACTCTGTTTTAATGTCTTCACCTGAAGGCACTAGGTCTGGTAGCGACTTCAAGTCATACCTTTTAACAAGGCCAGGGATAGCATGACTAATAAACAACTCGGTATCATTACCATAAAATTCTAACGGCACCCCTGTTCCTGCTGTTGCACCATCATATAGCTTTTCTGGCTCGGCAAAAACTTTGCTTTTTGCGTCATAGGGAATTTTCCAAGTTTCGAAACCAAACATAGTATTAACCAAAACAGCAGGCTCTACCCCTTCAACAATACTGGGGCGAACAAATAGCACCTCAACTGGCGATGATGGAAAACCTACTGGTTTAGCATCTTCTGTAACTATATTTTCTATCGGTTCAAAGCTATTCAAATCAATCACAGTGACAACGTTTCCAATACCATCAGCCAAATTAGGGTGAACGGTCGAAGTAACGACCATGCGGTCTTCATAGGCAGAAATCCCATGCGGATACATTATATAAGGTTTTCCTTCGCCTACTTGGCTTTTTCTCGCTTCAATAATTTTAAGCACTTTGTTAGTTTGAGGATCAAAGACACCGACTGAACCAGCATCAACTTGCGATAGATCAGTTCCCCCCATAAAAGTTACAAACATATGTAGTTTGCCATTAACACTGTGCCACATAATGTCTTCACCAACACTTTGCCCTTGTGTATCCAAGCACTCAACTTTAGTAATAACTGGCTCAGCTTGTGCGTTCCTCACCAAATCAATTTCAGCTAAACTACACTCAGATCCCAACCCTGTTGCGTATAATCGTCCATTAGGGCTGTAATATAAATGGTGTAAAGGGGCATCAAATTTTGGTAGTGGGTAGTCATACAATATATTGCCAAAATTAGCTGATTCAGGATCCATTTCAATAATCGCGATGCTATCTTTGGTGCCTAAAGTAGGTAAGCCTGATAGTAAAACTATTGCTTGGCTTTCCTCTATGTTCTTTTCGGTATCAATGGGAGAAACTGTCGAGGTTGCAGACGTACTTTCTTTTACATCAGTACAGCCTAGCTGTATTAGTATAGTCCCAACAAGTAAAATCAGCGTGACTTTATTCATATATACACCTTATTATGTTATTGTTTTTCCTGAACAAACCAAGAAAGTTTTTATTCTTTTTTATAAGCGTAACTAAAGTCGACAACATACTACTGACATGTATCATAGCTATCAAATAGCTTAGTTTAGAAGATCTAAAATGTACATTAATGGTGTCTTTGACATGATAATTGATAAAACTCAACTTTGAATATTTTGAGATATTTATTACTACGCATAAAACAGCTGTTCATATTTCATTTTCTTAATAAACTACTCCTTCATTGCTAGCGGAACCTTAATCTAATGATATCCTTAGTTTTATTAACAGAAACTAAAGGAAATTTATGCTGCATTTTTAATTTTTCATTTAGACAATATGCTTGATCAAAAAAGGGTAATAACAGTGAAGTCATTACCCTTTAAATTACCCCAAAGTGAACATACGATGATATGTTAACTTTAGGAAAAATAGCTTATTTCAGTTTATTTCAATTCGAATATATTGCTTTATTTTTGATGACACTGTCATTATGCTTGCAATGCTAGCGATGCCATTTTCATAATACTATCAAATGATGCTGCACCGGCAATGAATAAACCATTATGACAAAACATTGCATCGTCAATATTTGTCACTTTATTAAGTGCTTCATCTGATAACCCCGCCCATTGTTGAGGCAGTGGTTTTCGATCTTCAAATGAACCTATCTCAGCAGGTACGGTATGGATGATCCATTTTCCCGACAGCGATGGGTAAATAATAAATAAAGCGTCTGCAGATAAGGCGTGAACTGTTTCTTTCCACGGGGTATATTTTTCTAATACGATAACTCTTGGATCTTCGGCATTTTCAACCGCTTTAGCCACAATTGCTTTTGCACTAATTTCACCTTCAGCAGCGGCGATAAATCGCGCCAAAATATGCGATGCAAATTCTACCGCTTCATCAAAACAGGAGTCAAAATGGCTATCTTCTTGCCAAGTAGGGTTGAACATTGCAATAGTCTGGCTAAGACTAACACCGTTATAAACCCCTTCGACATGACCACAATCGACACCATCAATTATTGAGACTAGAGCGACATCAACCGCATCGGCTATGGCTTGATCACATTGGCATATTTCTAGGCCATATTTTTGCCAAATCAAACCAAATGAAGAATAAGGAATACCATTTTCTCGCTTACCTGCTCCACCACGTTGATGATGATCAAAACGACCAGCATTTGGATCATATTCGCCACCTACGTCAATGACAATGTCAGCCTTGTTAATGATATCTGAGTCACGTGTACGTATGAGTTTAAAAGAAGGGATAATATGCTTAAGTGCGGCGACACTAAAAACATCATCCGCATGAAAATTACCGTTGTGAGTTACTATTAATTTATCATTCATTTGAATAGTGCCATCTTATAAAGAGGTTATAACCGTCAATGATTACTTGAATTTAAGACAGTCAATGTGTTGGAAATATGCGCAAAGCAAACTGTATCGCGGATTCTATACAAAGACTGCCAATAAACACAGCTAATTTTGATACCAACAACGTTAAACAGCGTATCTCTATGAATACGATAAAGAATCAATAATGACTAAAGTAAAAACTAACCGCTATATTTTTCCAAAACAAGCGATAGTTGGCCAGCCGTAGTCGCAGTGTGCGAATTTCCTGCCAACGTATCTTTTACCTGCTGTGCACTGTGCTTAGAAATATCACGAATAACGCGTATATTTTCATTGATTGATTCTGCGGCCTGACTCTGTTGTTGGACAGCCGTAGATATCAGCGCATTCATATCAGAAATGTTTTTGACGTTATCAACGATTTTGTCGATATCACTCACTGCTTCATTAACCAATGAAACCCCCTGTTCTGCTTTGCTAACTCCTTGTCGCATAAACCCTGAAACGTTTGTCGCCCCAGATTGCAGCTCTTCTATCATCGACTGAATTTCAACGGTCGCCTTTTGCGTTCGTTGTGCTAATTGTCTAACTTCATCGGCAACAACTGCAAAGCCTCTACCCTGTTCACCTGCCCTGGCAGCTTCTATCGCTGCATTTAAGGCAAGCAAATTAGTTTGCTCAGAAATCCCATTGATTACTGAGACTACTGACCCTATTTTTTCAGAGTTAACCTCTAAATGCTGCACAGCCTGAGATGCATTATTAACCGTATCAGAGAGGTCTCGAATTGATTCAATGGTATTGCCTACATTAATTCGAGCTTTCTGTGCCTGCTCATTTGAATCACCCGCTAAAAAGTCTGCTTTTGTGGTATGTTCCACCACAATATGAATAGTGCTATTCATTTCATTCATCGCCGTGGCTACTAGGTCGATTTGATGGTTTTGATTGTCCACAGCGGTTAAGGCTTGTTGTGATTGATTGCCTATATCACGAGTTGTGTCATTCAGTATGTTAGTGGACTTAGTGACAAGATCAATAAGCTCATTTAAATTACTTATCGTACTATCAATAGCGCAACCTAACTGGCCAAATTCATCGTCACCGGAAAAGCCAACTCGCCGACCCAATTTACCATCAGCGACAATTTTCATCACATCAATGATGTAGTCAATTAATGGTAAAATATTAGCACTAACACTGCTTGCCAAAATATATATGATAATGATAGAAACCAAGATATTAATGGCCGATGTAGTCAAAAACTCATCTTGACGCGTAGTAACTTCGCTTACCGTAGATAAGCTGACCACAACCGAGAGATTTGCCGATGGCGAATATTGACTTAGCTCCCCTGTACGTACTGTGTGTTGCCCTTTCTTTAATTGAACATCTACGTTTTCTAGAGTATTGATGTTAATTAAGGACGCAAGTTCAACAAAGGTTAATTTACCTTGCTTAGAACTTATCGCCAGCAGTTGGTAACTGCTGGTTAGCTGCTGTTCTAGCGTTAACTCATCTGCTTGCTGCGTAAAATCCCACACAGTAAATAGCTGTAAGCTAAGGGCAATAAAGGCGCCATAAAAAGCCAACAACATTTTCTGCTTCATTGATATGTTCATGAGCAAACGATCTCTAAAACTGATTTTTACTGTTTCGTCCATAACAACCCCCTCTATAACAAGTTGACACAAAAGTCAGCTTCATGATTAATAAAAATTAACATACCGACTTTTATAGTGCAATCCTATTTGATTATTTATGTCTTTTGTCGTGTTAACCGAAACTGAAGGGATAAGCTTTTAGTCAATAACAATTAGGTACAATCACCTCAGATACTCCCATTTAGCCTTTCAACATATGCATTGTCTAAAGGAGTGCCGAAGGCCGTCATTATATCTTCAATTCCCAGTGTGCCAATTCGTTGTCGAAGCGTTTTTCCAGTAATATTTTTTGCGGGTCGGAGTATACATCTTGGTGCTGTTTCTCAAGGGACAGGTTCAATAATTTGCTGAGCAGTTTTGTGCTATTTGATTAGCTGTTACATAGAAATGAACAATCTGACGCCGAGCGTGACTAAGAATGATAAATACGTGCAAATATTCTCGAGGGACAAGTCAAATAATGCTTGTAACGGTGACATCAAGCCGACATCCTGACAATTGGACGCAAGCCATTAGTTTACAGACCTACTATGCCCTTATTCTTTTCATTCATAAAAAATAACAAGCGCTGCTCTGTTAGCCCACAGCAACATTATCCTTATTTTTCTGAATTTTATTTCCCCCAACTAAACTCCTGCGACTTGTTGAACAGCTTTACATTTTATGTTATCTCTCAACCGACTAAGATCAACTCACAACCACACAGCAGACCTCTAGAAATCACCGAAGTTTCAATTCATAGCTTCCACAATGCGCAAAATCGAGACATAAGTAATTATCGCTTGGGCACTATGTCCGATCAAAAAAGGGTAATAACATTACTGTTATTACCCTTTTATATAATTCTTTTGAACGAATCAGTTAGTGATTTTCAGAAACCATATTAATAGTATGCTCTTTTTAGCACAATATTTAAGAACAACATGAACACAAAGTTAAATATTCAAAATAGTAGAGAGCTAACCATCAACAAGTGTGGTCACAACTTGTGGGTTATTGTATAACGTTCTATGCACAGGACAACGCTCAGCAATTTCCATTAGCCGTATTTTTTCTGAATCATCCAACGGCCCCATCAACTGAACCTTTCGAATCAATGACTCCATGCTCTTATTTTGCTCTGCGATATTACTAGCATCTTCCAAGTAGTTACGCTCGTGTGATAATGATACCTCCACATGTTCGAGTGGAATTTTCTTGCGGGTAGCGTACATTCGGATAGTCATTGCAGTACAGGCACCCAAGGCAGCTAGTAAATGCTCATAAGGATCTGGGCCAGAATTCTTTCCGCCTAACTGTGTTGGTTCATCTGCATACCAATGATGGTGATCACTGAAAACATCTTGTTGAAATTCATGGTCGAGCTCAGCCACCATAACATGCCCCTTATTAAGGTTTGGACGAACTATTTCTGGCGCAGGAATATAGCGGCTTGCCCAGCCTGAAATAGTTTGAGCGACATATTCACTATCTACTGATTTTGATAAGAGATGATCAGCCGTGTCTAGGCTAACAAAGCTTTTGGGATGCTTTGCGGCTTTATATATTTTCTCGGCATCGGCAATATCTACCGTTAAGTCGACAGGTGAGTGTAATACCAGTAAGGCTTTATTGAGATGCTTTATATGTTCTGTGGTTTGATTACGCAAATCATCCAGAAATTGCTGCTTAATAGTGAATTCACGCGCGCCCAAACTCACTTTTGCTAGGCCTTTCTTTTCTATTGTGTCGAGGTGAGCATCAAAGTTATGTATAACGTGGCTTGCTTCATAGGGTGCGCCAATTGTTACCACCGCTTTCACATGCTCAAGTTGTGCGGCCATCGCTAAAACAGCCGCCCCGCCAAGACTATGCCCAATTAATAATTGAGGTGCTTGATAATGCTGCTCGAGAAATCTTGCCGCACAAAGCAAATCTTCAGTATTGGATGAAAAATTGGTATTAGCAAAATCACCGTCACTATTACCCAACCCTGTGAAATCAAAACGAAAAACCGCAAAACCATGCTGCACCAGAAACCGACTAATTCTCGAAGCCGCCGCTACATCTTTACCGCAGGTAAAACAATGTGCAAATAAAACATAGGCTCGCACTGCTTGATCAGGTGTCTCAAGTAGTCCAGCAAGGCTTTGTCCTTGGCTAGAAAATTCTATTTTTTTTCTCATCACTTCTTTCCTATATTTGTTATCAGCACTGCAAACACTAAGACTATTTAATCAGTGCTGTTAAGCAGGCAATAATGGCTCAATAACCGCTTGCCAATCCGCCAAGCTTGAGTGGTGATCAACAGGGACATTACCTGCATTGTTAATGAACAATGTAGGGGTTGCCCAAACTGCTTTTGTTGCTGCATAACGAATGGGTGTACGTGCCTGAACATAAATATCGCTATCATTCATTCGCTGAACGAAGCTCTCTCGTGCTACGCCTGAATGTTCGTTCGCAAAATCAGCCACTAAATTAATGAGGTCATTGTGAGTTTTATGTAAAAATGAACCGTTATAAAATTGTGCTTGGCGTTCATAGATAAATGTCGCAAAATCAAAAAACTTGTTTGCATCCTCTTCTGCTAATGCAAATAGCCCTAAACTCATATCCCAAGCTTGTCTATGATTGCTCAGGGTAATCAAGTGAACTCTTAGGCTGACAGGTTTACCTTGATAATATTTTGCAACGTTAAGTAACGTGGGCCAAATAGTACGAGAATGCGGACATTGAATATCAATAAATGCATCAATCGTAATTTGAGCGGCTGTATCACCAAGAAGAAAACCGCTTGGACGATGTGGTATTGGTATAGTCATATGAAATGATTCCCTAAATTGCTTTTGAATAATGGTTATAGTTTTGTATTCTAAATTAACAATCACACAAACTCATAGTAGCAAATACACCTACGCCAATGAGTAGTAAAGGTAGCAGAAACCAAGATACGAACACTCACCGCTTAATTATAATACTACGGTATCAGTATGAGGAGAGCCTTTCGGATCCTCTACGGGGTAAATATCTGATAGGAGAATACTTCGCCCATTTTCTGTAACAACTTTAGCATGATGTCTCTTAAGGGCGCGTGGCTCTTTTACCCCACATGAATGGGCAATGGTACCTACCTCATACACCATATTTTCAATATACGAAGCGACACGGACAGATTTATCAGCAGGGTTCAGGCCTTTTTGAAATTTTGCATCTTGTGTTGCTATACCAGTAGGACAAGTGTTTTTATTGCACTGCAGTGCTTGTATGCAACCTAGTGAAAACATAAAGCCTCGCGCAGACGTAACGAAATCTGCTCCCATCGCAAGCGCCCAAGCGACATTAGACGGTGTTACCAATTTACCAGAACTAATCACTTTTATTCTATTTCTCAATTTATGTTCAATTAATTTGTCGACGACAAAGGGCAAACTTTCTTTTAGAGGTAATCCCATATAATCCATTAAACTTTGTGGTGCAGCTCCGGTACCACCATCAGCACTATCAATGGTGATAAAATCAGGTGCAGATGCGATGCCTCGCTCCTTTATTTTACTAAACAGAGAGTCATAAAAATCCTGTCGACCAACAACCGCTTTGAACCCTACGGGTTTACCGGTAACACGGCGTACTCTGGCAATCATGTCTAAAAGTTCATAACTGCTGGATATATCGATATGCCCATTTGGACTAATGGAGTCTTGACCTACCTTAATGCCCCGTATTTTTGCTATTTCAGGTGAAACCTTGATACCTGGTAGAATTCCTCCCTTGCCTGGTTTTGCGCCTTGACTCATCTTTATTTCGAACATTTTTACTTGTTCATGGGCAGCAATTTCTCTAAGCCTTTCATCACATAAATTACCTTTTTCGTCTCTTACGCCATATTTAGCGGTACCTATCTGAAAAACAATATCTGCACCACCTTCAAGGTGATATGGAGATAAACCACCTTCACCCGTATTCATCCATGCTCCGGACGCTTTTGCTCCCGTTGATAATGCTAGTACCGCCTGCTTTGATATTGCGCCAAAACTCATGCCTGAAACATTGAATAAAGAATTCGTTTGATACGGGATTTGAGCATACCCGTCACCAATGGTAATTGTTTTTGGTAATGCTGCGTCTTCAGTTAATGTCGGGAATGGACAACTAAGAAACATTACTTCGCCAGAGTGAGCAAGTGAACGTGTTGAACCGAACGCAATAGTCGAGTCCACATTTTTTGCTGCGCGATAAACCCAAGATCGTTCAGCACGATTAAATGGCATCTCTTCTCTATCCATAGAAAAGAAATACTGGCGAAAAAATTCTCCCATATGTTCGAAAGCGTATCGAAATCGACCAATAACAGGGAAATTTCTCCGTATGGTTTGCTTAGTTTGCGTAACATCTGCAATGTATAAAAAAAGCACATAGAGTACGCCAATGCCTATGGCGCCTATAAAAGTGGCAGCAGCCCATAATAAAATAGTAAGTATGATTGAATCGAACATCTGTAATTATCCAAAATTGAGTGTATAAGTTGAGCAAATTTTTATTTCACAGCAAGTGTGAATTAAGTACCAAGACTCCAAGCCTTGCTATTAAATAACTGCGCTTCAACTAAGCGATCGAGGGCGAAACGTCCACCGCTAAAAATGACAATTTGCAATAAGAGCGTTCCCCATAATAGGTGTTCTGCATAAGCTGCCGCGGCAATATCTTCTAAACTGATCACTGCAACAATATTGACAAAAAATAAGGCTAAAGCAGAAAAACGACTTCCCAACCCCGCAATTAATAACAACGGAAAAACAATTTCTGCAAAAGTGCCTAAATAGGCGGCTAATTCAAACGGTAATACAGGCACTTGATATTCATATTCAAATAGCATCAAGGTGCTGTCCCAGTCTCTTAGCTTAGTTAGCCCAGAAGAGAAAAATGCCCAGCCAACATAGAAACGAGCAACTAACAAAGCAATAGGCTCTAACAGACTAATTTTGCAAGCAAGTGTGATGTATAACTGACTGAAAGGTATCAGACGTTGTTTTAAGGTATTCATAGTTTTTTCTCTTTAAAGTAGTGAATTAAATTTTTTTCAATTGCATTTAACAACCATTTTTCAAATGAAAATTGGTTGTTTCCATTAACCGCACTTAGCGACTGAGCTAGGGATTGTCCTGACATTAAACTACGCATAAAAACATCTTCTCCCGTCATGAGTGTTATTACTTTGGGCTGAAACTCAGGCCGATAAATCATCACTATTTGCTCACTCTGCGTTGAAACGAGTACTTGCTTTGCATTATTCATAGCATTTTTTCGCTTTAACTCATCATCACCATGGTGTGCATAAAAAATATCTACAATGGGATATTTAGTTTCAAGTAGTTTCACATTAGGGTTAAACTTAATGAAAATATGCTCAGGTTCACAATCAGCAAGCAACTGCAGAGACGACTGTTCAATAGTTTTATCAACACCATGCAAAGCATTGTGAACATACCAATCCAACGCGGTGCAATCTGAAAGGTAGGGGTATTGATGACCAATATCTGTTGTTGTGATAAAGCTGGCTAGTGCTTTTCCCCATTGAGCCCAATCACCTTGATTTGGTGGCGATGATTTCAAAAACTGAAAGGTAATGTGTTCACTCACGTCACTATCAAGTAGTTCAAAGAGTGTTGGAAAACTAATACTTAGGGCTCGTTGAGCGTTAGCTAATAAGTTTCTGCGGTATATGTTAATTCCACGAACATCAACACCATTTTGAGCTATGGCGTTTGCATCATAATTCCAAATAGCATCTAACAAACACTGTTGTTCGTTCATACATTGCTCATCTTTAGCAAAATCGTTTTTAACTTCAGCATTCATGATTTGCTCCTGTGCAAAATAGCCTGTGCAATTTCTCGTGCTTTTAAAGCTTCATTAACCAGCACAGACCAATGAGGTAAATGACTATCCCATTCAATTAATGTTGGCACTGCTCCAAATCGCTCAATTGCCAATCGATAGCCCTGCCAAACCTCATCAGAAACAGGTTGAGCATGATCATCTATGACAAGCTGCCCATCAGAGGGTATTTGAAAACCAGCAAGGTGAATTTGTTCAACACTTTTCAATGGCAAAATCTTGATATAATCTGCCACTGATTGCTGTATGTTCCCACCTTCAAAATTCAAACTATTTACAGCAATATTATTAATATCTAACAATATTTTCGCACCTGTACGTTGGCAAAGCTCAGCTAAAAACTCAGCTTCGGATAGATAACTTTCATCAAACTTTACATAAGCAGAAACATTTTCAATGATAAGTTGCCGACCTAAAAACGACTGAACCTTATCTACTTGTTCACACATGCGTGCTAAATTTACGTGAGTATGAGCAATAGGTAATAAGTCGCCGCTGTGCATTGACTGGCCGTATTGTTTACCCCAAGTAAAACAGGCATGTTCAGACATTAAAAAGGGATCAATAGTTTGTGTTAACTTTTTCAAGCGTTCCAAATAACCCATTGGGATGTCGTGTATAGAGCCAAGCCCCATTGAAGTTGAGTGCAAGCTAACAGGATATTTTTCTCTCACTTGTTGAAGCACCGACAATGCGGCACCACCTTGACCAAAGAAATTCTCAGAATGCACTTCAACAAAGTCAACTTGTTTAGGCTTGGTGAGTATGTCGGTAAAATGAGGATGCCTTAACCCTACCCCCACTAGTAACGCTTTATTGTCTACCAACATACTCATTCTCCTACCCTTTAATCGTTGCTTTAAACAACTTCTTAGCCTCTTTTTTTGATAATCCACCCAGTGTTGAGCAAGTACCTTTTTCTACTAACTTCCACTCACCTTTGTCATTATCAATTTTCGATTGCCCCGCACATGAATGAGTGCCCGCCAAGTTTGCACAATCGTTCTGAGCAGCTTTTGCCACGCCGTAACATTTTTCTTTTTTGCTACCTGCTTCTACAGGTGCCACAACCCCTGCAGAAACAACAGCTGCTAGTGCTGCACTAACTAATAATTTATTGTTCATAATAAATCCTCTATTTGTGTAAAATGAGCAACTAGGTATGCTGCTCTAACCATTGTATTAATTGTTGCGGTGCCAAGCCGCCAACACGTTGGTCAATAATTTCATTATTGCTAACTAACATCATTGTTGGCACACTGCGTATGCCATAATCAGCGGCTATCGTTAACGAGTTATCTACATCAACTTTAATCGTATTGAATCGTTCACTCATCAAGCTAGATATCTGTTCAACTATTGGCGACATTGACTTGCATGGGCCACACCAAGAGGCACTGAAGTACAATAAGGTGTGTTCATGTTGCAATAACAAATCTTCAATAGAGTCATCTGATGTTAGTTGCTTCATAATTGAGACCTCACTTATCTGATTGGCTGTTATTCGTATACTTTTTCTATCTGTTCTACCGTTAAGCCTTTAATGCCACCCCATTTACCTTGCGCTGTTTCAATATAACCAGGAATGTCCGTTGCCCATTTCTTTTGTACATCTTTGTTCAGGTTAAGATATAATTTTTCGCCGCGTATGTGCCAAGCTGTTGGGTCTGTATCAAATTTCCTATTCATTGTGACACCAAAGGCACAATATCCACCGTATTGAGGGGCATACTTGCTCGGCTCAGATTGAAATAAATTGCGGTTTTCCGCGCTTGAAAATTGATAGATAGCGCCGTTGTATGCCGCAGTATATTTATCAGAGCCTTTAGTTGGTGCACTTTTTGTGAAATAAGAAACTGTGTCATAACCTTTTAGTGCCAAGTCATTACCATTTGCATTGACGGCAATATTGGCTGCAAAACCCAAGCTGCTTGCCAGTAATGCAGACGTAGCGAAAGTCGTTTTAATAAGTGTTGAAAGTGTCATTTTTCTTTCTCCAGTATTGAATGTTCAAAATTTAATGATTTATAAGGATGTTTTCCTTGGTTGATAATATAGGGCTTTCAATTAACCAAAAGGAATGACATAGTCCTAACATTGAACCCAATCGTCCAAAACAGTCATGAATGAGAAAAACATGGATCAACTTTCAATAATTTTGCAGCGCTTTTCGATGAATACGGAAGTTTTCTTTACGGGGAATTTGTGTGGCATCAGTAACTTCAATAAAGAGCCAAATCAAGGACATTTGCATTTATTACGCAGTGGTGAATTGACAATAGTAGATGAGAAGGGACGTTCCCAATTGTTCAATGAGCCTACGGTACTGTTTTTTCCAAGACCATATGCTCACCGTATTATTGGCAATGAAGAGAATCCACCTGAATTGGTGTGCGCTAACATCATTTATAATGAGAGTACATCTAACCCTATTGCGAATGCACTACCCTCAATACTGTGCTTTAAACTCAGTGATTGCCAAAAATTAAAGCAAACCGCACTATGCTTATTTGAAGAAGCATTTCAAGACCGGTGCGGACGGATACCCATGATTAACTTGCTTACCAATATGTTTCTTATTCATGTACTTCGTCATGTGCTAAATAACAATATAATGCAGTATGGTTTGCTCGCTGGCTTAGCACATCCTCAAATATCTAAAGTATTACTTGCCATTCACGACACGCCAGAGCGTCAGTGGGGGCTAGAAACAATGGCGGAACTTGCATTAATGTCACGTTCAAAATTTGCAGCCCTCTTTAAGCGTATCGTTGGCCAAAGCCCTGGAGATTATGTGATTGATTGGCGTATTGCTGTAGCAAAAGGCCTACTTCAAAAAAACAAGCCAGTGGCGTTAGTTGCTAATGCTGTTGGTTATGAGAATGGCTCTGCATTAGCACGCGTATTTAGAAAAAAATTAGGCGTGTCTCCTAAGCAGTGGATTGAGCAAACGCGTTGATAAAGTGATTGCTTTTAATTGAATATAACTCTAATTTTTTTGTATTGATTTACCTTAATTTGACTATATTACAAGCTAACTAGCAGCAGCTATTGAATGAACTAAGGCTTTAGTAATTTTCCCTTGCTGATGTTTAACAATAAGTTGACTAACTGAGAGTTGGCTAGCACTAGTAATTTCTTGAGCATCATTTTGTGTAAACAAACCAACATTTACAGGTAAATCAGCAATAAATCCTGTGGATTTTCGTTGTTTTATTTTTTGTTTATTCTTATGTCTATTGAGGTTAGAGCTATCATCAACGGGTGACTCATTGCTAAAACTTTTTTCTCGGCTTGCCGCAGCAATACAAATTTTACGTTCAGCAGCACGAGATAGTAAATGATTCTCTACCTCACCAGGTGTTTGAATATCAAAGGGGACCAATAATAGATGAATATGGCTAAATGCAGCAGTATCCACTATGGCTGTACTACTCGCGTCATCTCCCGTCAGCATAGCCACCTTAATAATACCTTGCTCTAAAGGTATCTCTACAATGTTTAGCTCGTCAGCTAATGTTGTCCACGGATATCTTGGGCAAAATTGTATTTGCTGTTGTGTGGCAACTACACCACATTCACTGATTAAAACTGCCTGATGTTTGCCATCAATAACTAAACTTGTGCATACATATTGAAAAGGCCTTAATTCAGCACTGATTCGAGTGATAAGTTGCTTACATAACTCATTTAATTGCATCAATTGCTGAGCATTATTTGTAATCGTTTTGTCGTCAATAAAGAATAATTCTGGTAACTGAATGATGTCGCTGAGGTTGTTAATGATGTAGTGACAGACATCATCAATCGCTTCTTCATTAGATTTATACGTGGCAAAGAGTGCCATGTTAACCGTAGCCGGTACTTGGTTATTTTTGGAAAACTGCGCTGACTTTTCCGAAAAGGAAGATAACTGAGAAGTAACTACTTGCATGATTTATCCATATCTAAACTATTTTTAAAAACTAACATTTGAAGCATAACCACTGCTATTACGCATTAAGAGCTATATACGCCATTTTTACAACACTTTCAAAAGATGCAGCGGCCGCAATACATAAATTATTATGGTCAAACATGGCATCTTATAAAAAAGGCTGATAACCCAAAGAGTATATCAGCCTTTTATTTTATATTTTTATAAGGTTAGTGATTTTCTGCCTCATATTGATGGCTTCTGCACTTTAGGACAAACCTTTGAATTTCAGCTTTTATCATAATACGGCATTAGATACAGAGTGTATCGACAATTTTATTCAGCTTATTTATTTTACACTCACAATCTACCTTGAAACAGTTTAGGTTTATGCCATCCTTTATCGAAGACTATATCGTTTTTTTAAACCTTGTCATCGATCCTAATACACCATCACGCATTACTATGCCGTGAAGTAATGCCGCACCGATGTGCAAGATCAATAACCCCATTAGTGAATAAATGCCTAATTGATGAATTACTCTTAAATTTTCAAATAGATTTTGGTTGAATTCTCGACCATAGTTTATATTAATGTTGCCAAATACCATTACAGGAAGTTCATGAAAACTCGCCGACAAATAACCACTAAAAGGAATAAATACAAGCAAGAAATAAATGGCGTATTGCACCGCGAGTGAAGCTTTTCGTTGTATCTTGCTAATCTTTTGATCAGGCACCGCATCTTTTCTAATAAATCGTTTATAAATTCGAATGATGACAAAAATACTAATCAGGGTTCCGATACTCGAATGTCCTACCAACATCTCCATACGCTCTTCATCGGTAATAGCTTGAGCAAAACCAACAATGCCGAAAAACATTAATAACACTAGAGCGGCCATAAGCCAATGAATGATTTTATAACCCAAATCAAATGACTTTCGATTGATTGACATAGTAACTTCTCCGTAATAATTCTGAGGTAATGATAAAAGTACATTGCTAATTATGAGTGTTTCCCCATAATAGATAATTAACAATTTTATCAATTTATTGTTTTTATATATGAACAATGATCTCAACCGAATTCAAATATTCAGTCAAGTTGCCCATTACCTAAGCTTTACAAAAGCCGCTAATGCATTAAATATCGAGAAATCGACGGTGAGCAACAAAATAAATCAGCTAGAAATCCACTTGGGCATTCGATTGTTTGAGCGCACCACACGTTCAGTTAGGCTGACAGAGGCCGGTAGGTTATATTTGCAGCATTGTCAACAAGCCTTAACGGCATTGCAAGTTGGTGAGGCGCTGATGTCGGAGCTAAATCACGAAGTTGTCGGAAAATTACGGGTCAGTATTCCTAATAATTTGGCCGACGTAATTATGGATTCTGTGGTTGAGCCATTTTTGAGGCAAAATCCGAAAGTGTCCTTAGAGTTAATTCAAACCGACAATGAAGTTAACTTACATGAGCAACATTTTGATGTCGCCATTCAACCACGTTTAGATGCGGTGCAAGATAGCAGCCTCATTTATCGATTATTATTTCAAAGCCACTGGTCATTAGTCGCCAGCAAAAAATTTATAGCACAGAACTCTATGCCCTCCAACGCCAAACAGTTATCTGTAATGCCTGCTGTAGGTATGACTAATAACCAAAGTCATCAATATATCACTATGAAAGATGAAAAAGTTTCGCTTAATTATCGTTTTTCGGTGAATAATTTTCGAGCGGTTTTAAGTGCTGTTGAGAAAAGCTTAGGATATTGCATAGTGCCAAGAAATATGGTTAAAAAACAATTAAATGAAGGACGCTTCATTCAAATAGAAGATGGCATAGAAATCGCGCCGATGGCTTTGTATCTAGTTTACCCCTCAAGAACAGGCCAACCAGCTAAAACCAAAGCCTTCGTAGAATTAATGATGATGTGGGCAGACAGTATGTCCAAAGATAAGTGGCGACCATAGATGGATGGTCAAAAAAGGGTAGCAACATTTTCATGTTATTACCCCTTTTCAAAATAATTATCTTTGAAGGTTAACTAGTGATTTTCAGAGACCATATTGATGGTATGTCCACTTTAGAACAAAATTTTCAACTTCAGCTCAACATCCCATTCCTATAAATCAATTTCCCCTGAACTATGCTCTATTTAAAATAAGTTATTTTAGATTATCTAACCAATGGTGCTTCCCCCCAGAGTGAGAGTGAGATTGAATTACAACTACTTTAGTCGTACCTTAAAGTTAAAACTTAGTACATAACCACCAAGCCTATTAATTGTAAAACCTACATACCTGCCAATAACTTTAGAGTTATAAGAGTGGAAAACATCCTCTTAAACACATACCCCTCAATCAACTTTACAGTGTTTATAGAAATGACTGTGACCAAAAGCCTTATATTACCAGCTTTCAATTTGGTCAGATCACATCTGAGTCTTTACAAGTTAGTTGGTTAAATTTTATGCCCTCCGTCATAATTCTCCTGTGAATCTTCTAAAACGCAGGTCTAGGGCTTCCTTACGCAGCTTATAATCTGGGTCGTGGCTTCGGTTCAGGAGGAGCGGACCGGCAAGTTCCTCGTCCCCTCCCAATTTAGCCACAAAATAGACAGAGGATTTTCGCACCCACATAGCCGGATGGTGTTTAGCTGCCCATACAAACAACTCAAGCGTTTCACGGTCTTGCCCCGGCATCCAAGCCAATGTGTACGGAATCTGATTCGTTTTTCCTTGTTCAGCGGACGCAATCAATGCTTCATAAAGTGCGTTTTGCATGTCGGGAAGGTTATCCTTTGCATCTACCCATAACTTCCGTCTTTTTTTGGAGAAGCCAGTCTCTTCATTATGAGAAAATTTAGCATTCACAGCGGCAAAAGCCGTCGCTATTTTCACCCGTTGCGCTTTCTCAGGATGTGCAAACATTCGCATAAGCACGTCGGACGATTCACCATCCAGAATTACGTTGAACACTAACGCTTCTTCAGCGGATAAACCCGCCGTCAGTTTCACAAATTTGGATGTGGCCAGCTGTCCGCCGCCTATTTCAGGCTCTATCGGTTGAGATAACGGATCTGAATGCTCCATTTCAGCTACGTATCGTTCTACAAACGCTGGCGGTTCGGCAAAAACTACTGGACTAGCACTCAATCCAGCCAATGCATGGATGAGAAAAACGACGACCATCATAGTGACGACGACCGTTGCAATGATTAAATTTTTAAATGTAAAACGGATGTTCATAATTTTGTCCTTATTTGAGATAAACAGTAGCCTAAATATAAGTAAATCAAATAATTAAAAACCTAAATGGATTTAAATGAAAATACGCTGCTTGCTGTTTTCTCTTAGCTTATTGTTATTTTTTGACAGATTAAAGGCCGAGACATCGCTTTTGCGGCGATTGTTATATGGTTCATTGTTTGGGTCTGAGGTTCTCAATAACCTGGGCATTCACCCAATATTTTTTTCCTACGTAATTACGGCTTCCATCTTCTTCGACTTTCCACTCTCCTCTACTAAAAAAGAGGTATTTTCCGTCAGATGTCACCTGTGGGGCACTTTCTTGGAAATCTGTGTTTATTTGCGGGCCCATATTTATTGGCGATAACCAAGATCCATCTTCTTGTTTAAAACTAATGTATAGATCCGATTGTCCGTAGCCACCTTCTCGCTCTACACTCCATATTAAATAGGATTCATCTGGCGCAATTAATGGACTAGCAATCCATTTACCTGCATTCATCTCGTCACTCAATTTCACTGGGAGTTCATATTGGCCATCAATCAGTCGAGAATAACTAAGTTTACCGTCTCCCGAATAAAAATCTTCTTTAAAGAGAGGAAAATAATAAGTACCTTTAGATGAAACCGATAAGCCATGAGCTGTTTGTTTTAAGATCTCTCCTAGGCTTTTAGGTTCCGACCAACCTTTCTCGGTTCGTTCCCTATACTCCTTTCCAACGTACATTATATTGCCATCAGCGGAGAAATGCGGCCACTTTATATCAGTCTCAGATTCCTTGCCCCAGCGATTTTGTTCATAACGAATAACAAAAAAGGTGCGTTTTTTATCTTTCCCACCTCTCCTAGTGAAATAGAACTCCTTCATATCTGGTGAAAACCAACCAGCATCAAACCTCCCTTCTGGAGAGACTATTTTAGGGTCAAAAAGTTTAGGAATTAAGCCCGGTGGATTTTCGCCAAAATATCCAGCTTCTATGACTGGAAAATCATTCTGACTATAGCTTTTGCTGCTCATCATCAATAGAACAAGTAACAATGGTATTAAAGGCTGAATACATTTCATGGTTGACTCCTTATTTAGCAAAAACAGGTAAGACAACATTTGAAATCTGATCCATGAGCTTTTCTTCTCTGGTGTGCCCTGTGATCACAATAGTTAGATCAAGCTCATCAACTACGATGATACGTTGATCGCCACCGCCCCAAGCAAACGTAGCATTATAGCTTTTGTCACCAGTTATCATTGGTGTTTGATACCAAAAATAGCCATAGCGATAAGTTTCAGGCATCCAATCTTGAGTCGGCTTAACAATACCGCTAGTGGCCTTAGCTAGATAATTTGCTGGAATAAGCTGTTCGCCGTTCCATTTACCTTTATTAAGCACCACACTGCCCAATTTGAGCATATCGCGAGATGTCATTTTCACCATCCAACCCGCTTGTGGCAGACCGCTAACATGTGTATCCCAGCTGTAATTGGTGATGGCTAATTTATCTAAAATTTCATTTTTGATGAAATCCTTGGCGGTTCCCGGCACGACAGCATCAATGACGGCCATCACCAACAATGGATTGTGATTGCCATATTTATAGATCTGAGACTCTTCAGTAATGGGCCCACTATTTTCAAGTAATGTCTGAATGAGTCCTTGACCTTGAAGCGGTTCAGGATTTTTCTCTAGCTCTTTCCATTTTTCACTACTGACGCTAAGGCCGCCATGCATAGTAAGTGCTTTATGTAGAGTAATTTTTTCTGCGCCCTTAACAAATTTTTTCGGGTCGAGGTTATTAAAAAAACTAACCAATGGTTTGTCTAAGTCGGCCATAGTCAGATAACCCATTTGGATAGCGCGTCCAAGTGCCAGACTGGTATAGGCTTTAACAGCTGATGCTTGACCGTGGGCTAGATTGATGCGACCTCGCAGGTAGTAAGATTCAAATAATAGCTTGTCTTTATGAGCGATAAGTAGGCTGTCGTAGTTACCATACTTGCTTTCTGCTATCTCCAGCGCCAGCTTAACAATCATGTCTTTATTACGACCATCAGCACCTAATTTGCTCACAAGGATTCCGTCTTTTCTATCAATTGGCGTTGCATCGATAAAAGCCTCTTTGAGAACAGGTATATCTCTGAATGAGAGCGTTGCTTCGGCATCTGTAGCCTCCGGTGCGAAACGTACCGCTTCTTTTACCTCATCTTTATTTTGCGCTGTTGCTAAGCAGCAAAAAAAGCTTAATAACATAACGATAAATAGGTTTTTTAATTTTAACTTGGTCATTGTTATTCCTTTTAGTCATAAAATGGTTATCTTTGATAATTAAAGTATTATGTGCTTAAAAATTGATGGTAATAACTCACTGCATTTTTATTGTTTAATTACTTTATGTTGAGAGTTTACAAACCGATTTAACAATAAAATAGGCAAGCTATGTAAAAATATATAGTCATAAGTTTTACAAAAGTTTACATTGAGTTTTATAAATTCCTGTATATTTAAGAGAAAGCAGAATCATCGTTTTCTAACTAACATTTTAAGCAATTGGGAAAAATTTTGACTACCAAACCTAAACTTCTCATCGTAGAAGATGAACCCATTATTTTAATGGGGCTCACAGATTTATTTGTTTTTCATGGCTATGAGGTTGAAAGCGAAAGTGACGGGCAAAAAGGTTTATCTAGAGGCTTAAATGGGCAGTATGCCTGTATTATATTGGATGTTATGTTGCCTTCTATTAATGGTTTTGAAATCTGTAATACGCTGAGACAACATTCACGTATCCAACCCATTATCATGTTGACGGCAAAAAATACTGAAGAAGATATCATTAACGGCCTAACATTTGGGGCTGATGATTATGTAGCAAAACCATTTTCAACATCAGAGCTGGTATTACGCGTGAATGCTTTGGTCAGACGTTCAGGCTGGACAGGAACCGATAAAACCTTAGGATTAAGCGCTGATGTTTCTATTTGTACACAAACATTAACGGGATCGTCTTATCATCATAAAACAAAATACACTCGCCGCGAAGTCGAAATTTTAGTTTATCTACTGCATAAGAGTGAGCCAGTTTCCCGTGAAGAGTTACTCAAGGAAGTATGGGACTATAAAAATACCTGCGACTTAGATACACGAACAGTAGATATACATATCGCAAAAATTCGTAAAAAAATTGAAATAGATCCTAAATCACCCAAACATTTAGTCACCCACCGCGGCGAAGGGTATCAACTTTATGTTATTTAATGTGTTGTTTAATATTGTGAGTTTTTAAGATGCAAACGTCAGGTAAACGACTACTTAACCATTCTCAGCGTTTGCGTCGTTTTCGCTATTTAGCAATAGCTTTTTTGCTGTTTTTATTACTTCCTCTGGGAACAATTTTATATTTTGGATTTCAACAACTTGAAAACAATCTACTGCTTAAATATCAGCGAACAGCAAGCAAATTAGAGCAAATAGTAGATGGACGTTTGACTGAAAGAAGATTGCTATCCAATACACTACCTATAGATGCGTTTGACTATTATCGACAGGTGTATAACCCATATACTGAAAAGTTACAGCAGACCATATCTCCCCTCTCTCGATTAGAATACGACAAGCCAAAGAATAAGTGGTTAGTTGGCTATTTTCAATATTGCAACCAAGGACATTTTAACAGTCCAATCTGGCCCGATTCTTCACATGATAATAGTCTGTATGAAAGAGGTTTGGATAGTGCCAACCTTCAGATGTCGGATCAAAAATTAAACCCTGAACTGATCAAACGTAAAAACAAAGTAATTAATATCTACCAGCTTTTGTTGCAATCTAAATCAGTACAGCAAATGTTTAAGAAAATAAACCAGCAGGAATTCTCTGCAAAAGATGAACTCTTTAGTGTTTTTTTTGATGTACCTGACTATTTCATTTTTTATCGCGTTGTAACTATAGCGAAACAATACTGGTTGCAAGGATATATAGTTAAGCGCAAACCTTACCTGTCTCAATTAGTAATGGATATACTGAATCAAATGCATTTCGATAGTTCGGTATTAGTTGAGTTGAAAGATGAAAAAAATTCTGGCCTTTCAGAGTATTTTCTTTATGAAAATTTACCTGACGATAAAGTTAAAGTGAGCATACTGCCAGAACTAGATAAACGATTTCAACAACAATCGATTTACAATTATGTCCATTTCCCACCCTTTAATGGTTATTCATTAACTCTGTCAACCAATTCTTTACCCATGACACCGGCTATGATGTACAGCAGCATTTTTATTATCTTTTTAATTGTTGCCATATTATCCGCATGTTATGGATTTTATCGTCTTGGCATTAAACAACTGGCATTAGGGGAGCAAAGACTTAATTTTGTTTCTTCTGTCAGCCATGAGCTAAAAACACCTTTAACGTCAATTCGTATGTATTCACAAATGCTCAAAGAGGGGACGGTAATATCTGAAGAACATCAGAAAAAATATTTTGACTTTATTTACGGCGAAAGTGAACGACTGACACGTTTAATAGATAATATATTGCAGTTGTCTGCACTTAGCCAACAACAGCAAAATGTCCAGCCAGAATATACACCACTGACAGTTTTAGTGGATAATATTCGCTCTAAAACATCATCGATAATCGATAAACATAGCTTTAAACAAAATATTATTCTGGATATAGCTAATGCCGAAATGATGTTGGTTTTAGTTGAGCAGGACGCTTTTTCTCAGGTAGTGATTAATATTACTGACAATGCTATTAAGTTTTTTAACCGAAAACAGATTAATGATCCGACTCGACAAAAAATTGATTTTATATTTAGCAATCATCCAAAAAATAAACACCAGATTTTGCTAGAAATACGAGATTATGGTGAAGGCATAACTCAAGAGCAGGAAAGTAAAATTTTTGAACTTTTCTATCGTGGCGGCAATGAATTAACCCGTTCCACACAAGGGACAGGAATAGGATTGTCTTTAGTAAAAGACCTCATATCTGCACAGCACGGAGAAATTAAAGTAGAAAGAAGGGAGCCTGGACTAGCCATGCTGCTTTCATTTCAAGCTAAATATTGAACTAAGTCAGGTTACTCACAAGAGAAAATGGTTCTAGACTGTGAATTAGATAGAAGCTATATATCCATGCTAGAACGGGGGTAATAGACAACCTAGCCTGAAAACTATTTTTACTTTATGTGATAAGTTGAACTGTTTACCTTCAGAAATGGTGAAACATGTAGAGGTTGGGGTTAAAAAACAAGATGACCTTTAAAAATAGACATGGTTGTCATGCTTTATTTAAGGGGCATCGTGTCCGCTATGTCACAATTATCACACTCTATTGAGGTGGGATCGTGAGCAGAGTTTTTACTTAAAGAGAACATACAATGAAAAACAGGAACATAAGTCCGACCTAAAAAAACCTGTACCACATTGATTTCACTAGTAATTTTAAACTTAATTTAAAACAAGTATACGATAAGGCTTTCAGCTATTTTGGCCATAAACAAAAAAAGGATAATAACATTTCTGCTATTAGCCTCTAACTGAATTACTTGAAAAGCTACTTAGTGATTCTCAGACACCATATTAATGGTATATTTAGGTATATCGATTACCAAATCTTCATCTTGTACTATCGATTGGCAGCTTAAGCGAGAATCTGGTTCTAGACCCCATGCTTTATCTAATAAATCATCTTCAAGTTCATCACTTTCTGGTAAAGAGTCAAAGCCTTCACGTACAATGACATGGCAAGTGGTACACGCACATACTTTTTCACAGGCATGCTCTAAGCCAATATCATTTTTTAGAATGACGTTTAACACACTTTCACCCTTTTCCGCTTCGAGTAAAGCACCGTCTGGGCAAAGTTCTTCATGAGGTAATACAATGATTTTTGGCATATTTTAATCTCTTTTGTTCGAGACTACTGTCTCTCAACTAATGTCTATAATTTTTCTACTGATTGACCGCTTAAGGCTTTATTTATAGAGCTATCCATTCTACGCTCAGCAAATATTGCCGTTGCTTGATCTAATTTTTCAATAGCGGTTTCTATTTCATTCGCACTTTCACCTTGGCTAATATCAGCCAAAGATTTAATAACTTGTTCAATGTTGGCTACTTCGTTTGCATCAAGTAGGTGTTTATCTTGGACAATTGCAGCTTGTATAGACTCTATCACTCTAGCCGCTTCTACTTGCTGCTCTTTCAGCATACGTGCATCAATATCAGCTTTTGCGTTATTCATAGAGTCTTTTAGCATTTGTGCTATTTTACCATCATCTAAGCCAAACGATGGTTTCACTTCGATACTTGATTCAACGCCCGAAGATTTTTCCATCGCAGTTACGGATAACAAGCCATCGGCATCGACTTTAAAGGTCACCCGTATATGAGCAGCGCCTGCTGTCATTGCAGGAATACCACGTAACTCAAAACGTGCAAGAGAGCGACAATCGTCTACTAGTTCGCGCTCACCTTGCAAAACGTGAACAGCCATAGCCGTTTGTCCATCTTTAAAGGTGGTAAACTCTTGTGCTTTCGCAACAGGAATTGTGGTATTTCGCGGAATAACTTTTTCTACTAATCCGCCCATGGTTTCTAAACCAAGTGACAAAGGAGTTACATCAAGTAGTAACACGTCGCTTTCAGGTTTATTGCCAGCAAGAATATCGGCTTGAATAGCCGCACCAATAGCGACTACTTTGTCTGGGTCGATAGACGTTAATGGTTTCTTATTAAAAAACTTTTCAACTTCAGCACGTACCAATGGCACACGAGTAGACCCGCCTACCATGACAACCTCAATAACCTCTTCTATATTAATGCTGGCATCTTTTAAGCTTCTACGACACGCACGTAAGGTCTTTTTCACCAAGCTGGCAATTAATTCATTAAGCGTTGCTGTAGTTAAACTTGTTGACCAAGTTTGTGCATTATCTAACGCTAAACTCACTTCAGCAGTATCCTGATAAGTTAAGCTCTCTTTCGCTAGACAAGCTTGCTGCATTAGCTGACGTTCAAGAGATGGTGAAAGTGGGCGCGTTAAAGCAGCTTGCTCAACTAAGTAATCTACTAGTGCAACGTCAAAGTCATCACCACCTAGCGCAGAGTCACCACCCGTTGCCAGCACTTCAAAAACACCTTTATTCAGGCGTAAAACGGAAATATCAAAAGTGCCGCCACCGAGATCAAAAATAGCAATAACACCTTCTTGACCGGAATCTAAACCATAGGCAACAGCGGCTGCAGTAGGCTCATTAAGTAAGCGTAAAACATTTACACCTGCAAGTTTTGCCGCATCTTTAGTACTTTGGCGCTGAGCATCATCAAAGTGGGCCGGTACAGTGACCACTACGCCGGTAAGCTCTCCGCCTAAAGCTTGTTCAGCCCGTTGATTCAGCGTCTTTAAAATTTCCGCTGAAACTTGTACAGGGTTAATATTACCTTGACGAGTGACTATTTCAGGATGGTTCTCATCACCACAAAACTGGTAGGGCAAGGAAGGATACTTACTTTGAATATCACTTAAAGAACGACCAATTAAACGTTTAGCTGAGGTAATGGTATTTTTTGCATCACTAACACTTAACGCTTTCGCTTCATCACCGACTAAAATGGCTTGTTCAGACGATGAATCTTGATAACTAACAATAGAAGGGAGGATATCACGACCCTGTTGATCAGCTATGGTATTGGGTTTGCCACTTTGTACACTGGCGATTAATGAATTGGTAGTGCCTAAATCAATACCTGCAGCGAGTCGGTGCTCATGTGGAACTGTACTCTGACCAGGTTCTGCTATTTGTAAAAGTGCCATGATTATCTTTTCTTAAGGTAAAGCCAAGCGCAAACTCTTGTTAAAGGTATGCCGCTAACGGGTTTAGTATTTATTGGTTACATCAGTCATCGAACAAACTGTCTTCTATACGTTCGATTTCAATATTAAGTTTTTGATAAAATTTCAATTTTCGTAAATTATCACAAGCCAGTGCATTTGAAGCTGCACTATTTTCATTTATCTGCGCTGACATTAAGTCAAAATGCTGCTGATGCTCTATTGATAATTCCCGTTGAGCCTCCGCTAACGCTGCGTCAACGTCATTAGATGTTTTTACGTCATCTAACATTTCTCTTAGCTCCATTTGACGCATAAGGAAACTGGTATCACTAAAAGAGTGTTGCTCATTTGGCATCTCAACACCGCGTAAATTTAATAAGTACTCAGCGCGCTTTATTGGCTCTTTAAGCGTTTGATAGGCATCATTAATTTCTGCTGATTTTTGCACTGCCAATAATTGCTCTTGACTAGAGGCATGTGCAAAACGATCAGGATGAACTGATTTTTGCAGCGTTTGATAGGCTTGTGATAAATAGCTCAGCTCAACATTAAATGATTGCTCAATGTTGAATAATTGAAAGTAATCCAAAATAGCTCTCATAAATTAGCGCAATGTTATGCCTATTAGGCTAATCAGCGCATTCTTTAATTAATTAAACCATAACGAATTCAACTCAAAGATAGTTTGTTCTGATGCAAGGCGAAATCACAGTATTGACTTTAGTCAATGAGTATTTTCAACGCTGCATCTGAGCAAAATAACAAAGAAGTGAGTGCGTTATCACGACAGTTAGACGTTGAACGACTCACCACACCCACACTCGCCTTTCGCGTTGGGATTGGTAAACTGAAAGCCTTCATTAAGGCCTTCTTTAACAAAGTCTAATTCAATACCTTCAAGATAAACTAAACTTTTGGTATCGATAATTATTTTGACATTTTCTATATCAAAGACATTATCGTCTTCATTTAAGTCATCAACAAACTCAAGCACATAAGCCAAACCCGAACAGCCTGTCGTTTTAATACCTAAACGTAAACCAAGGCCTTTACCTCGGTTTACCATAAAAGATTGAACACGTTCTGTTGCTGCTGGCGTCATGGTAACTGACATACTAGTTTTCCTGTTTTCTTTTATTGCTCTTCGTTTACTAAAAAATTAGCCATTTTTAGCTTTGTAATCTTCTATCGCCGCTTTAATCGCGTCTTCAGCTAAAATTGAGCAATGAATTTTTACTGGTGGTAAAGCTAACTCTTCGGCAATAGCGGTATTTTTAATTTTTCCCGCTTCGTCAATTGATTTACCTTTGACCCATTCTGTTACTAAAGAGCTTGAAGCAATGGCTGAGCCACAACCATAAGTCTTAAACTTGGCATCTTCAATAATGCCTTCGTCTGAAATTTTTAACTGCAATTTCATTACGTCACCACAGGCAGGTGCGCCAACCATCCCCGTTGCTACTGAAGGATCATTCTTATCCATAGAGCCAACATTACGTGGGTTTTCATAATGGTCGATTACTTTTTCACTATAAGCCATTTTCTACTCTCCTCACTGTCACTTCAGGCAATGCCTAGTGCCCAGCCCATTCAATTGAATCTAAATCTATACCGTCTTTAAACATTTCCCAAAGTGGCGACATGTTACGTAAATGACCAATAGATTTCTGTATTATGTTAATTGCGTGATCTATTTCTGCTTCGGTAGTAAAACGGCCGAAACTAAAACGTATTGAGCTATGCGCCATTTCATCATTTAACCCTAGCGCTCTCAATACATAAGAAGGCTCAAGGCTAGCTGATGTACAGGCACTGCCTGAAGAAACAGCTAAGTCTTTTAATGCCATGATTAATGATTCACCTTCAACAAAGTTGAAGCTTACATTTAGGTTACCGGCATAACGCTTATCAAAATCGCCGTTTACAAAGACTTGTTCCATAGCATTTAGGCCAGACCACAAACGATCTCTCATTGCTGTTACATGCTCAAGATCTTGTGACATTTCTTCTTTAGCAATACGACATGCTTCGCCCATTCCGACTATTTGATGGGTTGCTAGTGTACCTGAGCGCATACCACGCTCATGACCACCGCCATGCATTTGTGCTTCAAGACGAATGCGGGGCTTACGGCGTACATATAATGCACCGATACCTTTAGGGCCATACATTTTATGAGCAGAAATAGACAACATATCAACTTTTAAATGTTGCATGTCTATATTAATTTTTCCTGCACTTTGCGCCGCATCTACATGAAAGATAATTTTACGTGCGCGACACATTTCACCAATTTCACTGATATCTTGTATAACGCCAATTTCGTTATTAACATGCATAATACTCACTAAAATAGTGTCATCACGCATGGCTGCTTCAAGTTTGTTTAAATCAATTAAACCATTGTCTTCAGGGTCAAGGTAAGTAACATCAAAGCCTTGTCTTTCTAATTCACGACAAGTATCTAACACAGCTTTATGCTCTGTTTTACAGGTAATAATGTGCTTACCTTTTTTGTCATAAAAATTGGCTGCACCTTTAATAGCTAAATTATCAGACTCCGTTGCACCTGAGGTGATCACTATTTCACGAGGATCTGCATTAATTAATTCGGCAATTTGATTACGCGCTATATCGACAGCTTCTTCAGCTTGCCAACCGAATTTGTGCGAGCGAGATGCAGGGTTACCGAAATGACCATCGGTTGTCATGTATTGCACCATTTTTTCCGCGACACGTTTATCCACTGGGGTTGTCGCTGAATAATCAAAATAAATAGGAAGCTTCATTGGCTCTCATTCTCCACTTGTACGGATTTTCTTAAATAAACCTAAAAATCAAAAAACTATAAGTTAATTGGGATAATCGTTTCTAACGATGACACTTTACTGATTCTGTTCTGTAAATCATCTTGTCGTTTAGAAACTGTTTTTACGTCGTGTTTTGCGATTAACTCTGCCAAAGTAATATTTTGCAAAAAGTCTTCAATTCGCTGACTCAAGCTTTCCCAAAGGGAGTGAGTTAAGCATTGCTCACCGCCTTGGCAGTTTCCTTTACCCTGACATCGAGTTGCATCAACACTTTCATTAACCGCAGCGATTATTTCAGCTATATCAATTTGTGCTGAACATTTGCCCAAGCGGTAGCCGCCACCAGGTCCTCTTATACTCATTACTAAGCCATGCTTGCGTAATTTAGAAAATAACTGCTCTAAATAGGACAAAGAGATATCTTGTCGCTCAGATATATCAGCTAACGATACTGGCCCATAAGCAGCATGGATAGTAACATCAAGCATTGCTGTAACGGCATAACGGCCTTTAGAAGTTAGCTTCATAATTTCTTCTTTCGCTAATTAAAATCATACTTTCTGTCTAATTTATCAGGTTTCTAAAATACAACTAACGGCTTAATTAGCTTTTGGAGCGCATTTTACATAACCTTTAAACTTAATCAAGTATATACCCGAGTAATATACTCAAGTATTCTACACTATGATGTTTAAAGCGAAAAGCAATAGTTGACTATTTTACTCAACTATTGCTTTTAAATTGATATAAGCTAGATATGAATGGATTATTGTTTAGATTTCAGGATCAAAACTCGCTACTTTTCTTTCACGGCGCTTCGCTGCTTCAATCTCATCTTCGACAAATTCGCCTACTCTTAACTCGGGTAACTCTTTAGAACAAACATCTCCGCCTAAATTATTTACTTCTTTGCATAGGGTGGCGACTTTATCATCCATTAAATGCATGTGATCTAACAAACGACCAATCGCTTTCGCTACGGGATCTGGGCTGTCTGCCGATACTGCATAGGCATCAAAGCCAAACTTTTTAGCGGCCTTATCACGCGACTCTTTACCTAAACTACCATTTAATTTTTCACCTAAGTCAGCATCAAGTAAAGAGTTATTGTTTTGGCTTTTGGTATTAACTATACGTGCAGGAATACCAACCGCCGTAGCATTTTCCGGTAAATTTTTAACAACAACAGAGTTTGAGCCAACCTTGCCACCTTTGCCAATGGTAATTGGACCCAGCACTTGCGCTCCGGCACCAATAACAACATTATCTTCCAAGGTAGGATGACGTTTGCCAGCATTCCAGCTTGTGCCGCCTAAGGTAACACCATGATATAAAGTAACATCATCGCCAATTTCTGCGGTTTCACCAATTACCACACCCATACCGTGATCGATAAAAAAGCGACGGCCTAAGGTTGCACCTGGGTGAATTTCAATACCGGTAAGCCAACGAGAAAATGTAGATATAGTTCGAGCTAAAAGTTTCCAATTGGCCTGCCACAATCTATGGCTTAATCTATGAACCCAAATAGCATGCAACCCAGGATAGTTCAACAAAACTTCAAAAGTAGTGCGTGCTGCGGGATCTCTATCAAAAACACTGTTAATGTCTTCTTTCATGCGGGTAAACATATTTTTTCCTTTCCTATTTCTCTGTGTTTGTAGCAGCAGCTCTTTCTATAGAGGCAAGAATGCCACGCATCATTTTAATTTCTTTTACATCAGGGCGAGCTCGATTAAATAAACGCCTTAATTTAGTCATGACTAAACCCGGATGTTTATCGCCAATAAAGTTAGTTGCTTTAAGCGCATTCTCAAAGTGTTGATAAAAACGCTCTGATTCAGCAGATACTGGATACTGTTCATCTTCTTCACTTTTTGTTTCGCTACTACCACTTTTTCCGATATAACTGCCATTGCCGGTACTTTGTTCTTGGCTTGTATCATCTAACGATAATAAGTAGCTTGTACGTATTTCATAGCTTAAGGTTTGCACCGCCATCGCTAGGTTTAACGAGCTATAATCTGGATTAGCCGGAATTTGCACATGAAAGTGACATAGTTGTAACTCATCATTTGTCAAACCACTACTCTCGCGGCCAAACACCAACGCCACTGGATATTCTTTTGCTTCAGCGACCATTTTTTCACCACAACCACGGGGCTCTAACATAGGCCAGGGTAATGTTCGAGAACGAGCACTTGTACCTACAACCAAACCACAATCTTCGATTGCTTCACTTAATGTGCTAACCACTTTAGCATTGGCAAGTACATCAGTTGCGCCAGCTGCTAAGGCTTGTGCCTGACCATTAGGCAGTTCGATAGGATCCACCAAAACCAATTGGCTTAATCCCATCGTTTTCATTGCTCGGGCTGCACTACCAATATTGCGACAATCAGAAGTGTTAACTAATACAATTATGACTTGGTCTAATAAATTACAATTTTTTGAATCTGACATTTCAACGCTATGCTCATACTTAGGGTTAATAGGCGATACTCACCTAGTTTTATGCCTTTAATTCTACCATAGAAGATTACTGCGGTGCTCTATAAAAAGCACGTAAAATCAATAAACCAAGTTTGCTTAACTTAGTTTATTTTCCTATATAAAGCATAGTTGAAAACAAGGCGGGCTGTTTTTCGTACATTTTATTAAATATCTTTATCGCTAAAAACATTAAAACTTGCTATACTCCGCGCGCTTGAATTCAACATGATGAAAGACCATCTTCTCTGTTCTTTTCAAACATAGATATATTGTTCTTTTAAAAGCCATTTACAAATAGGTACTCTATTATGCATCCCATGCTAAATATTGCCGTGCGCGCTGCGCGCAATGCAGGAAAAGTTATTATTCGCTCTTTTGAGCAACTTGATAAAGTTGAAGTGGAATCGAAAGGCTCTAACGACTTCGTCACCAGTGTTGATACAGCATCTGAACAAGCAATTATTGAAACTATTCGTAAATCTTACCCCGAGCACACCATAATTGGTGAGGAGTCTGGCGTATTAACAGGCGCTGAAGATGACTATCAGTGGGTTATTGACCCTCTTGACGGTACAACGAACTTCATTAAAGGTATTCCTCATTTTGCCGTTTCTATTGCGTTGAAAGTAAAAGGTAAGCTTGATCAAGCGGTAATATTCGATCCCATTCGTGGTGAGCTATTCACTGCAAGCCGTGGTAAAGGCGCACAATTAAATGGTATGCGCATTCGTGTAAAAGCACATAAAGACTTATCGGCAACGATTATAGCTACAGGCTTCCCTTTTAAGCAAAAACAACATACTAACGCTTATATGGCGATGTTCACTTCTTTGTTTACCAAAACATCAGATATACGCCGCGCTGGCTCTGCTGCGCTTGACTTAGCATATGTTGCTTCAGGTCGGGTTGATGGTTTCTTTGAAATTGGCTTGAAACCATGGGATACCGCTGCAGGTGAATTGTTAGTCATTGAAGCGGGTGGCTTAGTAACTGACTTTACTGGCGGCCATAATCATGTTCAATCTGGTAACATTGTTGCTAGCAGTTCACGATTACAAAAAGAAATATTAAAAGCTATTCGTCCACATTTAGGTGACACCCTTAACAAATAGCTTCATCGAGCCTGTATATTTTTATAAAAAGCGCCCTTTGGCGCTTTTTTTGCTTAATATAGATTAATATAAATTGAATCTTAAAGTTTTATCCAAGCAGTTAGAGTAATTATGAACCCTTGCACCTATACTCCCCCCTCTCATAAACAAAATTTTCTAGCCGGTGAAGTCGCCTTAGTTGGCGCGGGCCCTGGCGACCCTGATCTGTTAACTTTACAAGCATTTCGCTTTATTCAACAAGCAGATGTCGTTATCTATGATCGTTTAGTGAGCGCAGATATTATGGCACTGTTACCTGATAGCTGTGAAAGAGTTTACGTTGGTAAAAAGCAAGCAGATCACCGTGTCCCACAAGAAGGCATCAATCAATTGCTGGTTGATCACGCTAAGTTAAATAAGAAAGTACTTAGATTAAAAGGCGGTGACCCCTTTGTTTTTGGTCGAGGTGGCGAAGAAGCCCAGTTTATTTTAGCATGTGGGGTAGCTTGTCATATTGTACCTGGAATGACGGCTGCTTCAGCATGTTCTAGTTACGCAGGGATTCCTCTTACGCACAGACAAGTTGCCCAATCTTGCACCTTAATTACCGGTAATGTGCAAGATAATGGTGCACTTGATCTACCTTGGCAAACCTTGAATGACAAAAAGCAAACCGTTGTTTTTTATATGGGCATAAAAAGTTTGCCAATCATTACTGAGCAATTAATCAATGCGGGGCGTTGTAAGACGACCCCCGCGGCTTTAATTCGAAAAGGTACTCATGCAGATCAACAGGTAATTAAAGGTACACTGGATAACCTTGAAGACCTAGCTAGGCGTCATAACATCAAACCACCTAGCTTGATTATTATTGGTGATGTGGTTGATACTTTTGCTGATGCAACCTTAAAAAATGTCGGTTATTTATCTACCGATTAATTTAATTAGTTATGCTGAAGTATGATTAAGTGAGTTACTTAACTTATGCGCGCTTACGAGAGGATAATTTAACTATATTACTCGCGTTATTGTAGTATTTGCCTTTATAGCCAGTATGCTCTTTAATTAAGCTTTGATTGACGACGATACCTTCAACGGGCGCATTTACTTGCTGTAACAATTTTAGGCCTTGGCGAATCTGTTCACGCTTGGTTTTATTTTCATGGACCACATAAAGCACACTTTCAACTAATTTAGAGATAACTAAAGCATCACTAACTACATTGATGGGAGGTGTTTCAATGATTATGCGGTCATAGTAATTTTCAAATGAATTGAGGAGTAATTTAAAACGCTTCATAGACAAGAAGGCTAAAGGGTTTGCCGGTGTAACCCCTGAAGTAAGGATATCCAATTTATAATCAGTATCTCTAATTATACATTGTTCGATGGGGTGAGTGTTTGCTAACAAATTCGATAAACCTGGACGGTGAACACTCAGATTCATTTTTTCAGCTAATGTTGGCCTTCTTAAATCTGCTTCAATTAATAGCACTTTCTCCATTTCACCAAATGAACGCGCTAAATATGAAGCGACTGTTGATTTTCCTTCTTCAGAAACTGAGGAAGTTACTGCAAATATTTTAGGTACTTTTCTGATTTGATGAAAAAGAATAGACGCTCTAAGTGCATCAATTGACTCAATAAAGCGTTCATCATCCCCAAACAGGCCATATTGCTTTTTGTCCACCTTATACTTAGGTAAAACACCAATAATATCTGCCTCAGCAAAGTTATCCTGCTTGTGCTGAGAGTTGAGGGTATCTCTTAAGAAGTCACGAGCGATAACAATGACTGATAACATCATCACAGCAAGCATGAAGGCGACAATTAGTACTAATTTTTTTCTTGGAGAAATTGGCGACTTCGGCGTTGCCGCTCTGTCTATAAACCTTACATATAGGTTCGCTTTATAACCCTCCATAGCATCCGCTTCTTTAAAACGAATTAGGTAAGACTTATAAAGCTCTTTATTGGTTTGAACTTCTCTTTGTAACTGTGAAAATTTGTTATCTAAACGAGATAACCTTAAAAAGTTAGCCTTAGCATCTTTCAAACGGTTGTCTGTTGCTTTAACTTTCTCTTTAATAGAAAAATAGTCCTTCACTATTGACTGACTGATGACAACGGCTTTGTTATCAATACGTACTTTCAGTGAGTCCAACTCAGCTTGGATAGCGATAATTTTAGGATGCTTCGGGCCATAGCGTCTAGAAAGCTCATGTTTCTTTCTTTCTATAGTATCCTCAATGCTACGCAATTTAATAAAAGCAGCATTATTATTAATTTCATGTAGCTCAATCAACTTCCTAGGATCGGCTTGGTTTTGCATTATGTATTGATAAGTAACTTGCAGATCATCTTGTGCTCTTGTGGTTCTCAGTAATGAAGATGTTAACTCTGTTAATTCACCAGCAACCAAGCCAACAACACCTTTAGTATCAACAATACCTTCATCTTCTCTAAATTGTTGTAAAGCACTTTCAGAAACCTGAAGTTTCAACTCTAAATCGCTAAGTTGCTCGACCAACCAAGTTGAGGTGTTTTCTTGAGAGGAACGGTGAATATCGTTTTGGTATTGTAAATAGGTTTCGCCAACTTGATTGGCAATATTCTTTGCTAACTCTGGACTATAGGCAGTAAAAGTTATCTTAACTAATTCTGTTTTTGAGACTGGCGAAATACTTAAGCGCCGTTGGAAAATACTAATAGCTGTTTCCAACGACACTTTTTTAACCTTTTCACTTTCGCCAAAATACTCTATTTGGTCGATGTATTTAGTATTGTGAAATTCATTAGTGTCAAGTAAGTTAAGCTTATTAATAACTCTTGCGGCAAATTTTCTAGATTTTAATAGTTCAAACTGGGTTGCTATTTGAACTGAACTAACATTGGATTCGTTAAAAGCATCTTTAATAGACAAGGTAGTACTAGGTTTTGTTCCAGCGATCTGCAAGGTTGCAGTTGCTTGATATGAAGGCTTTAACAGCGACAAATAAAGGTAAGTAAAAGAGGTGAAGACAAGTGCTAAAAGCGTAATCTTCCACAGTCGTTGAAATATAGGCTTAAATATTTCATTTAAGTCTAATTCCTCCTCACTCTTTTTATTCTCTATATTGTGTTGTGCTACAGCTTTGTCTATCAAAAGAAACTTTGCTCTATTTTTATTATATCATCGGGTTTTACCAGCGTGGCAATATCTGCTTTTATTGTCACCGTTTTCCCTTGCACTTTCCTTGTGATAATCCAATCAACTTTAGATGCCCTATTAGTCAGGCCTCCCGCTAATGCTATAGCTTTATCTAATCGTAAATCTTCTTGGTAGGCAAAACTTCCTGGCTTTACCACCTGACCGTGAATAAAAAATGGTCGATATTCTACTATTGATACTGATACTTGCGGATTAATTAAATAATCTCCCAATAAACCATCATGTATCTTTTGTTCAACTTCTTTCAGTGACAATCCAATGACAGAAATATCATCCAAAAAAGGAAAAGAGACTATACCCGAGCGTGCAATTTTAACTTTCGTGGTTAAGTCTTTTTCACCATAAACAACAATCTCAATTCTATCGCCAATGCCAAGTAAATATTCATCAGCCATAACTACTGGTGAAATATTGTACAGCAAATAAAATAACAAAGCTAATAAGCGCATAAATCTCAATGTAACTAGAATGTTACGACCACTCCTACAGAGGCAGCCTGCACATCATAGTTATTTATAACAACAGTTGAGTCAAAATTATCATAACTAAATTGAGTAAATATAGAAAGCCACTCTCGCCAATGATATTGCAAGCGAACGGTAGTTTCAAAGTGCTCTTCTTCAATTTCATTATCCACTTCAACTACGTCTTCTTTAATCATTTTCCCACTCATATTCAAGGCTATACGATCGGTAAAATCATATGTTAAATCAACGCTATAATAATCAGAAAAATTGATACTTTTCGCTATTTTAAAAGAATCGCTGATCTGACTACCAGAACCAAAATTAATACGAATACGTTCAATGGGGTTCCATAACAAATTTATTTGCCATGCAAAACGCGCTTTATTCGCAAACGTTTCATTGTTAAAAACGGCTTTTTCGTACCCCATCAATAAATGTAATTGTGTCAGTTCAGAAGAGTGCCACTTAACACCCGCTAAGGCTAAGTATTGTTTTCGCTCCAAATCAACATTGGCCTGATAATTAAAATCTTCTAATTGCACTTTAGTGCTAAAGTAGGTTTTTCCAGTAATTAGATAATCGAAATCTGCTTGAAGGTAGTTAGAAGAGTAACTTAATTGACTAGTGAGACTTGCTCGAGTTTGGTAAGAAAAATCTCGGTAACCTAATAATATTTTTGCCCTCGCGAGAGAATCTTGATGGCCGTACAAATAGCCAACATTGAAAAATTCATTTCGTTTAGTATCCCCTTCATCTATGCTGCTAGGCTCACCTAAACTTAACCCTGTACCACGATACTCATAATCATCACCGATAAAGCCAGTAACAAATAGTTTTTGGCTTTCAGCAAGTTTAAAATGCACTTTAGATAAAACTGAAAAATCGACATGGTCATCACTCGAAAATTTCTCAAAAGCTAGGTAATCGAGTGTTGCTTTTATTTGAAATAAACTTTCCTCTCCTTGAGTTTGAATAAATAACTCAGGTGAGATTTGAACATAGCTTGTATTTTGTTTACTAGTTTCAGTGCGCAAAAAGTTATCAATTTGACCCAAATCAGCTTTTACTGAGCCTTGCAATAAATTCCCTTCTGAAAAAGAAAAGTCGCCGTTTAAATGGTCTCTATTGACAGAAACAGTATCAGAAAATACATGGCAAGAGCAGGAGAATGCTATAAGCAGCAATATTAGTCGCATTGGTATCACTTTTTTCTTTTATTATGAGCGATCCAATAACAAAAATATACATTAAAATTTACCAATAAATAACTTTTGTGCTGCTTATTTACCCGATACATAGGAAGAACGTTTAGATTTATTTATTCTAGTATTTTTTGTGTTTCCTGTTTGTGCTTTACCACTTCTTTGCTTACTAGTATGGCTGCTAGCAGAGCGCTGACCATCTTTATGCTCTACTTTCTCAGTTCTTGGTTTTTTCAATTTTTTCGCTTTTAATGGCTTTAATGCTCTTGATTCACCCAACGCATTGATCGGCACAAACTTTTCAAGGGTTTGGCGTTCAATATGTTGTTGAATAACATGCTCAATATCCCATAATAGCTTTAACTCATCACTACATACCAAAGAAACAGCCTGTCCAGTGTTACCTGCACGAGCGGTGCGCCCGATACGATGTACATAATCTTCAGGGACATTAGGTAAATCAAAATTGACTACATTAGGTAGTAAATCAATATCAATGCCGCGGGCTGCAATATCTGTTGCCACTAAAATTTGTACTCTGCCATCTTTAAAAGAAGCTAAGGCTTTGGTTCGAGCACCTTGACTTTTATTACCATGAATCGCTGCTGCAGTTAAGCCCTCAGCTTCAAGGTGACGAGTAAGTTTATTGGCACCATGTTTTGTTTTAGTAAACACTAAAACTTGTTGCCAGCTATTTTCTTTTATCAGGTGAGTAAGTACAGCGGGTTTGCGCTTTTTATCAACTGCCGTTAACCACTGCGTAACTTTTTCAGCCGTAGAGTTTTCAGGGCTAACAGAGATCTCTAATGGCTTGTGTACTAAACCTTTTGCTAAAGCGCGAATATCAGGCGAAAAAGTCGCAGAAAAAAGTAAATTTTGACGTTTTGATGGTAAAAGTGCAATGATTTTTTTAATATCACGAATGAAGCCCATATCAAGCATACGATCCGCTTCATCTAAAATAAGTACTTCTAATTGAGAAAACTTCACCGCATTTTGATTATATAAATCCATTAAGCGACCAGGAGTAGCCACTAAAACATCGACTCCTTGTCTAAGGCGCATCATTTGCGGGTTAATTTTAACACCACCAAATACTACGGTTGAGTGTAAGTTCAAGTACTTACCGTAGGTAGCAATACTATCACTCACTTGTGCTGCTAACTCACGTGTTGGTGTTAACACTAACGCTCGTACATTATTCGCGCTCACTTTAACGCCTTTATTACTAGATAAGCGTTGCAGTAAAGGTAGAGTAAACCCGGCAGTTTTACCTGTACCCGTTTGTGCTGCAGCCATGACATCACTACCCGAGATTACCGCAGGAATTGCCTGAGCCTGAATTGGCGAAGGTGTTTCATAACCTTGGTCTCTTACCGCTTTTAATAGTGGCTCCGATAAGCCTAGATCGGTAAATTTAGGGGCGGTAGAACTCATAAAGATTCTCTTGATGTAAGGTAAAAAGGTATTAGCAACAGTATGCAAGTTTCTACTTATAAGCAGATACCCAGCAGTTAAGGGCGTGCAGCATACAGTAAGGACAAGTGTAGTGCAAAGGAATTACTTTTTCATGCAAAAGAAAAGCTGAGTAACAAATGTTACTCAGCTTTTAGAATATGTTTTGAATGGTAAAAGTAACGTTGCCGTTATGGCATCATCATTTCGTCTTGTTCAGCACCCTCTTTTTCTATCACTTCAGGAATTAAATCCTCTCTCGAAATACCTAACGATAATGCGACAAGTGAAGCAACATAAATAGAAGAGTAAGTACCGACAAACACCCCAAACAATAACGCCGTAGCAAAGCCATGAATTAACGCACCACCTTTAAAAAATAATGCCGACAATACCAATAATGTTGTTATTGAAGTAATAAAGGTACGACTCAAGGTTTGTGTTAATGAAATATTGATAATATCGACTGGCAAAGTATCGCGAATTTTTCTAAAGTTTTCGCGAATACGATCCGACACAACAATAGTATCATTGAGAGAGTAGCCAATAACCGCTAATATTGCGGCTAAAACGGTTAAGTCAAACTCTAAACCCAAAATAGAGAATAAACCTAAAGTTAATAACACATCGTGAAACAAGGCGACTACAGAACCAACAGCAAAGCGCCATTCAAAACGAAAGGCAACATAAATTAGAATACAAATTAACGCTGTGAGCATGGCTAAGCCGCCTTGCTCAGCTAATTCATCACCAACACTGGCACCAACAAACTCAATACGGCGCATGTCTACTTTTTGACCCGTACCACTTTCAAGTATTGACAGTATTTCATTACCGAGCATTTCAGCCTTGACATCTTCACGTAAGCCAAGGCGAATTACCACATCACGGCTACTGCCATAAAATTGAACTTTAGCATCGTCATGACCTTTTTCTTGCATCAGTTGACGCAATTTTTGCAGATCTGCCGCTTGATCGAAACCAACTTCAATCAGTGTGCCACCGGTAAAGTCTAAACCAAAGTTAAGTTTATTCACTACTAGTGATGTTATAGCAGTTATCATCAGTAGTGCACTGAAAACCATCGCAATTTTGCGATACTTCATAAATGAGACGGTTTCTTTTAATTGTAAAATTTGCATTAGATATAAATTCCCGTCTTAAACTATATTGATAACTTTTTAAGGCTTTTTCCGCCCCAAATAGCATTAACTATGGTTCTTGAGCCTATTACTGAAGTAAACATTGAAGTCAAAATACCAATTGATAAAGTTACAGCGAAACCTTTCACTGGGCCAGTACCAACAGCAAATAAAATTAACGCCGCAATTAAGGTGGTAATATTCGCATCGATAATAGTTGAAAATGCAGCATCATACCCTTGATGGATCGCTTGCTGAATTGTCTTACCTTCACGTAACTCTTCTCGAATTCGTTCAAATATCAAGACATTGGCATCAACAGCCATACCAACTGTAAGTACAATACCGGCCATGCCTGGTAACGTTAAGGTAGCACCAGGGATCATAGACATCACCCCTACAATCAACACTAAGTTAGCTCCTAGTGCACAATTTGCTACAATGCCAAAAGCGCGATAATAGATAATCATAAAGATAAAAACTAAACCAAAGCCCATCATAATGGCTTGAAAGCCTAACTTAACATTTTCAGCGCCAAGACTTGGCCCGACTGTACGCTCTTCTACAATAGTAATAGGAGCGATTAAAGCGCCAGCACGAAGTAATAACGCTAAGTTAGTCGCTTCAGCTTGAGAGCCAGCACCAGTAATTCGAAAACTTTTACCTAAACGTGCTTGAATGGTTGCAACTGAAATAACCTCCTGTACTTTTTCAAAAACAATATTACCTTCAGCATCACGTCGCTTTGTTGGCTTGTATTCAATAAATACTGTCGCCATCGGCTTGCCTATATTACTTTTAGTACCATTTGACATCTTAGAGCCACCGGCGCTATCAAGGGAGATATTTACCTGTGGACGTGAATATTCGTCAAAGCCTGATTTTGCATCAGTAATATGATCGCCCGTAAGCATAATACGTTTTTTTAATAAGCTTGGTTTCCCTGATTTGTCAGTCAATAAAATTGAGCTGGCAGGAATGCGACCGTTTAACGCAGCAGTTAAATCACCTTCGGTATCCACTAATCTGAATTCAATAGTTGCAGTAGCATTCAATATTTCTTTCGCTTTAGCAGTATCTTGAACACCCGGTAATTCAATAACAATATGCTTTTTACCTTGGCGTTGCACTAATGGCTCAGCAACCCCAAGTTCATTGACACGGTTACGTATGATAGTAATGTTTTGCTTTAAGGCGTATTCACGAATCTCTTTCAATTTAAGCTCAGTCATCTGAGCAGTTAACGTTAAAGTATCTTCATCCGTATTAAGTAATAAATCGCGATAACGTTTTTTCAATAACGATTGACCCGCCTCTAAGTCTTCAACTTTACGGAATTTAACAACAATGGCATTACCGTCTTCTTTAACACTACGATAACGTATTTTTTCATTGCGTAAATCACCACGAAAATCAGCAACCATGCCTATTTTAGCTTTATTGATGGCTTCCTTCATGTTGACTTCCATTAAGAAGCTCACACCACCGCTTAAATCTAGACCTCGTTTCATTGGTGTACCACCAATACTGGCCAACCAAGCTGGTGTCGCAGGTGTTAGGTTTAAGGCAACTGAATATTGCTTACCTAGATTATCATCAAGCATATCACGCGCTTTTAACTGATCTTCAGGGTTTCTAAAACGCGTTAACACCTGACCTTTTTCTAACACAATACTGGCATAATCAATATTGTTTGCGCTCAAGTGCCCTTTAATTGTATCAAGGGTGGCCACATTTGCTTCAACACCACGTAAACCTTTAACTTGTACGGCAGGATCTTCACCATACAAGTTTGGTGTGGCATAGAGCGCACCTAAGGCCACGATAAACGCTACCATCAGTGTTTTCCATAAAGGGTATTTGTTTAACACAAGCTGTCCTTTTTAATTTATTGGTCTCAAATAGAGAATGTGTTGGTAAAGTTTTCTACTTTACGATGATTACAAACTCTTCATAGTACCTTTAGGTAAAACAGCATTTATTGAACCTTTTTGTACAGTAACTTCAGTACTTTCGCTAATGCTAACAACAATAAAGTCTTTTTCGTCAGAAACTTTGGTGATTTTACCTACGATACCACCTTGTGTTAACACTTCATCACCTTTTGATAACGCAGACATTAAACTTTTATGTTCTTTCATGCGCTTCGCTTGTGGACGATAAATCATAAAATAAAATACTAAACCAAACACCGCTAACATGATGATCATTTCCATACCTCCACCAGCGGGGGCTGGTGCGGCTGCGGCGTGGGCTGTATTGATAAATAAACTCATAATATCCTCTTATACTTATTTTAATAATTAATAATTTTTTAAATTTGACAAAGTAGCTTGCTTTATATTTGCTTGCTACCTTCTGCTAAAGGTGGAACAGGTAAATCTCTTAGTGCATAAAACTCTGCAACAAAGTCGTCTAATTTACCTTGCTCAATAGCTTCACGCAAACCTTGCATGATTTTTTGATAAAAATGTAAATTATGCAAGGTATTCAACTGCGAACCTAAAATCTCTTTACACTTGTCTAAATGATGTAAATATGCGCGTGAATAATTTTTACAAGTGTAACAATCACATGCGGTATCTAAAGGGCCTGTATCGGTTTTATTACTCGCATTACGAATTTTAATAACACCCGTATTTACAAATAAATGACCATTACGGGCATTTCGTGTCGGCATAACACAATCGAACATATCAATACCACGACGAACCCCTTCAACTAAATCTTCAGGTTTTCCTACTCCCATCAAGTATCGGGGCTTATTTTTTGGAATCAAGGGTGCGGTATGATCTAATATACGTATCATATCTTCTTTTGGTTCGCCAACAGACAAACCACCAATGGCATAACCATCGAAATCTATTGCTTTTAAGCCGTTCACCGATACTTCACGCAAGTCTTCAAACATGCCACCTTGAACAATACCAAACAATGCTGACGGATTATCACCATGCGCATCTTTAGAGCGTTGTGCCCAGCGCAGTGATAACTCCATTGAATCTTTTGATTCTTTATGGCTTGCAGGGTATGGCGTACATTCATCAAAAATCATTACTACATCAGAGCCCAATTTACGTTGTACTTCCATAGAGCGTTCTGGCGTAAGCATGATTTTTTCACCATTAACCGGAGAACTAAACCGTACACCTTCTTCGGTAATTTTACGCATTTTTCCTAGACTGAAAACCTGGAAGCCACCTGAGTCCGTTAGAATTGGTTTATCCCAATTTATAAAATCGTGCAAATCGCCATGTTTTTCAATAATGTCAGTACCCGGACGTAGCATTAAGTGGAAGGTATTGCCCAAAATGATTTCAGCACCGGTATCGCTGACTTCTTCTGTCTTCATTCCTTTTACTGTGCCGTAAGTTCCTACAGGCATAAAAGCAGGGGTTTCTACCGTGCCACGTTCAAAGGTTAAGCGACCACGTCGAGCTTTGCCATCTGTGTTAATTAATTCGTATTGCATTCTATTTTTCATAAGTTTTCCTACCTATCAGCGAAACAGGCTGATGGTTGTTGATTGTCACCTATCTTAACAACAGGTGGGGTTGTTATTTATTCGTTTGCTCTTGCTTAGTCAGGAACATAGCATCACCATAGCTAAAGAAACGATACTGTTCTTTGATAGCATGCTGGTATGCACTCATAATATTGTCATAGCCTGCAAAAGCACTCACTAACATCAATAACGTTGATTCCGATAAATGAAAATTAGTTAATAAAGCATCCACCAATTTGAAATCATAACCAGGCGTGATAAAAATATCGGTGTCACCATAAAACTCGGTTAATTCAGTGTTATTACTTTCCGCCGATTTAGCCGCGCTTTCTAAAGAACGAACCGAGGTAGTACCCACAGCTATAATACGACCGCCATTGGCTTTAGTACGATTGATTTGTTCAACAACTTCAGCAGGTACTTCAACATATTCGGCGTGCATAATATGATCAGCTATTTCGTCTACTTTTACTGGTTGAAATGTCCCTGCCCCCACATGCAAGGTAATAAAAGCCAATTCCACTCCTTTTGCTTTGATTTGTTCAAGAAGTTCATCATCAAAGTGCAAACCTGCTGTGGGTGCTGCTACTGCGCCAGGCTTTTCATTATAGACCGTTTGATAGCGTTCTCTATCACTGCTTTCATCGGGTCTATCTATATAAGGTGGTAATGGCATATGGCCAATTTCATCTAAAATTGATAACACCGATTGCTCACCTTGGAATTTCAACTCAAATAAAGCTCCGTGACGAGCTACCATTATGGCTGTAGCTTTATCTTCTAATAAAAGCTCTGCACCTACCTTTGGAGATTTACTCGCACGTATGTGTGCTAAAACAGTATTTTTATCGATTAATCGTTCAACTAAAACTTCTATTTTACCGCCACTTGATTTCTGACCAAACATACGAGCAGGAATGACACGAGTATTATTAAACACTAGCAAGTCACCGGCATCTAATTGCTCAATAATATCTGTAAAGCCAAGATCAGCACGATTACCCGTTGTGCCATCAAGCATCATTAGTCTACTGCCGGTACGATCGGCTTTAGGGAATCGAGCAATTAACTCACTCGGTAATTCGAAGGAAAAATCAGATACACGCATGATAAATAGTTGAACTTGCCTTATTGACTATGCTTTTAAGTAAGCATAAGTCTATTGATGAAAACAAAACGCGTAATTTTAGAGCTCAAGCCCTTTAATGGCAAGCTAAATAAGTGAAACATCGCTTATCTATTTTCTCGAGGTAATGAATAGCAATATAATTGGTAGTTATATTCAGTATTTAGCGCAAAGAGCCTGTTCAATTAGCATTTTTAAAGTATGCTCAATAATTAATGATAATGACATTGGGCTACCATCATGAACCATCTTGCGCTTTCTATAGCTAAAACCATCATTAACGGTTTTGATCGCCATATCCATCTTTTTATCGAAATAACGAAATCAGCAAAACAACGATTTCAGCAATGTCAGTGGGCTGAAATTCAGCAAGCAGCAAAAGCGAGAACCAGCTTTTATGAAAAACGGGTAAACGAAACCTTTGACACCATCAAACAAGATCTTTTTATTGAAAAGCTCGATGATGAATTATGGCAACAAGTAAAAAAAGCATATGTAGCAATATTGGCGGAACACAAACAACCGGAGCTTGCTGAAACGTTCTACAACTCTGTTTTTTGTCGATTGTTCGAACGAAAGTATTACCACAACGATTATATTTTTGTTGAAAGTACGGCACAAAGCCTTGATGACAGGCCGACTCCAGTAATTTATACCAGCTATAAGCCGGCAGAAAAAGGTTTAAAAGAAACGGTATGCGATATTATGAACTCTCACAAAAGCACCGTGCCTTTTATTGATTTAGAGGCTGATGTAGAAATCTTAATAAGTGCTTTTCGCCGCAAAGCACATAAGACACTTTATAAACTTGAAGATTTACAATTTGATATTTTAGATTTTACTTTTTATCGTAACAAAGGCGCATATCTTATCGGTAGAGTGATCTCCCCTGGCGGAGAAACGCCTTTTATAGTTTCAGTATTAAATAACGAACAAGGTAGCTTATATATAGATGCTTTATTAACTGAAAGTGAAGATATGGCGGTAGTTTTTGGCTTTGCACGAGCCTATTTTTTTGTTGACTGCCAGCATCCATATGCCCTTATTAATTTTTTACAAAGTTTGATGCCACACAAAACCAAAGCAGATTTATATTCAGCCATTGGTTTTCATAAACAAGGTAAAACACAGTTTTATCGAGACTTTCTTAACCACCTTGATAATAGTGAAGATAAACTAGAACTTGCTGCAGGTATAAAAGGTATGGTGATGTCGGTATTTACCCTCCCTTCATATCCCTATGTTTTTAAAATTATAAAAGATAAATTTTCTCCAAGTAAAAACATGACAAGGGCTGATGTTAAAGGAAAGTATCACTTAGTAAAAATGCACGACCGAGTTGGCCGTATGGCGGATACCATGGAATACTCTGAAGTAGCCTTTCCTAAAGATAGATTTAATGATGAATTATTAGCAGAGTTACACAAAGTAGCTCCTTCGCTTATTCGTTATGAAGATAATCTACTGATTATAAAGCACCTGTACATTGAGCGTCGCATGGTACCGTTAAACTTGTACTTGGCCAAAGCCAGCGATGAAGAAATCAATAATGCACTTTATGGTTATGGTAAAGCGATTAAGCAGCTAATCTCTGCTGATATATTTCCCGGCGACATGCTACTTAAAAACTTTGGCGTGACCCGCCATGGTAGGGTGATTTTCTATGATTATGATGAAATTACTTATATGAATGAAGTGAACTTTAGAGTGAAACCTGTGCCGATGACTGAAGAACAAATTTATGCGGCAGAGCCATGGTATAGTGTGGCGCCTGGTGATATGTTTCCAGAGGAATTAGCTACTTTTGCTTTGGCCAACCCTAAATACTTAACGGCGTTTAAGCGCCATCACGAAAACTTATTAACGGCAAGCTACTGGCAGCAATGTCAGAAAAATGTTGCTGACGGTGTTTATGAAGATGTTTATCCTTACCCAGAAAAACTTAGATTTTGTTATTTAAGGAAGAAGAGTTTGTAAAGTGCCAAGCCGACAACAATAAATTCGCGACTGACAAGTTTTTTTGTTTATTTAACAGCCAAACAGCCAAACAATTAGGATTATTTATCAATAAGCCCTTTACCTTTGGCTGAGCATCAGTATAATTCGAATCCGTTGCAGGGGTGTAGTTCCAATTGGTAGAACAGCGGTCTCCAAAACCGATGGTTGGGAGTTCGAGTCTCTCCACCCCTGCCATTTTCTTTTCTTATTTTCTTTATTAATTTCCATATTCATTTCACTTTGTCAGCTTTCTTCTCCTTAAAAAGTCTGTCATTATAGCGACGATATTTTTCCTTGTATGCATCATCATAGCTATGAGTATTTCTCCAAGACAATTTGACCAACTTACTGAAATGGGCATTAGCCTCTGGCAAAGTAGGCCCCTGTGCAGCGAAAATAAAACTGAGCAAAGTCACTATTTATTACAAGATCAGCAAAGTTTAACAAATCTAAGCAAGCAAAGGTTCTTTAAAGACATTTTACTCAGTATGGATGTGACTATCGGCGAAATTAATGTGCTAAATGATCATCTCGATGTAGGCCTGTTTAATTGGTACTTCCGCGCTGGCGCTCTTGAAGATAGCACCGAAGAATCAGCTCCCCTGATTTACTGCACCAACAATAAACTGGTAAGTCCAAGCATTGACTTGATTAGTCAATCAGCATCGCTTAAAAAGCAACTCTGGCATACCATTAGCAATCACTTACTCTCTTAATTTTATCATGACTAATTCAATGCTCTTCTCTACTATTTCATCTGACGATATTGGCAAATTAATGCCAATAGAAAACGACTGCCATTCTCATCCTTGGAGTGTTAAAACCTTTAAAAGCTGTATTGGTGGCCGATACTTTGGCGAAAAGTTAATAGACGTACAATGCTCCTCTGACAACCCAATCGGTTTTTATATTGGTGAGTTTATGATTGATGAAGCCACCTTAATGGATATTTGTGTTTCTCCTTCATTGCAGGGCAAAGGTTTTGGTAAAAAACTCTTGCATCGATTTATTGAGCAAGCAAAAAATAAGGGTGCGATAAAAATATGGCTGGAAGTTCGTGCTAAAAATATCTCCGCGCAAATGCTTTATATGAATGCAGGCTTTATCGAAACATCCAGAAGAACCGGTTACTACCCAAGTAATTCAGGCTTTGGTTATGAGGATGCTATTGTGATGTGTTTAACTTGTTAAGCTAGCCTCCCCTCCATTTTGTCTTACAAAGTTATACAATTGTTAACCTGAATTAGCTAACTTACCCAATAGAATTTCATTATAGTGATCGATATTATCAAACACTTTTTGAGACCCGCATGCTTGTAAGAAATCGACTATCGTTAAATTGTGATGCAGAGAATCAAGGCATAGCTCAACATGTGCTTATCGAAGCGATTAATAAAGTAGAAAACTTAACAGGGTTAAATACTCAACAAAGCGTACATCTTCTCCAAAGCGTTAGCGCAAAACATAACCTTAATGAAAATGGTCGGTCTCATCGCAAGAGCTTTGTGTTAGCGGAGATCGAAAGCCAATTTATTACCGATTTATTTCATTAACTTTAAAAATCATTACTTTTTCGATAAATTCCACATAAACCTTGCGCTTTTGAATGACTTCCCACCACTAATTTCGCTATAATGTGCCGTTTTTTATATTTGTATTTTAGCCAACAGTCTTTTTCTATAGGTAAGCCGCATGTCAGTTCAGCAAGAACAGGTCGATCTACGTCGTACGTTCGCCATTATTTCTCACCCCGATGCGGGTAAAACCACAATTACTGAAAAAGTACTATTGTTCGGTCAAGCTTTACAAAAAGCCGGCACCGTAAAAGGTAAAAAATCTGGCCAACATGCAAAATCTGATTGGATGGAAATGGAGAAAGAACGTGGTATTTCAATTACCACCTCCGTCATGCAATTCCCTTATAGCGGCTGTCTGGTAAACTTGCTAGACACACCTGGACATGAAGACTTCTCAGAAGATACTTACCGTACGTTAACGGCAGTTGACTCCTGTTTAATGGTTATCGATGTTGCTAAAGGTGTTGAAGCTCGAACCATAAAGCTGATGGAAGTTACCCGTCTGCGAGATACACCAATCATTACTTTTATGAACAAAATGGACAGAGATGTTCGTGATCCAATGGAAGTAATGGACGAAGTAGAAGATGTACTAAAAATAAAATGCGCCCCCATTACTTGGCCAATAGGAATGGGCAAAGAGTTTAAAGGCATTTATAACATTCTTGAAGACGAAACTATCTTGTACCAATCAGGTCAAGGCCACACCATTCAAGAAAAACGTGTTATTAAAGGATTAAACAACCCGGAGCTTGATGTCATTCTTGGCAATTACGCTGACGATTTGCGCGAAGAGCTAGAGTTGGTGGTTGGCGCATCACATGAATTTGATCTCGAAGAATTCTTAGGTGGTGATTTAACACCGGTATTTTTTGGTACTGCTTTAGGTAACTTTGGTGTTGATCACATGTTAGATGGATTGACGAAATGGGCCCCTAAGCCTTTACCACGTTTAACAGATGCTAGAACAGTCATTGCGACAGAAGAAAAATTCTCCGGTTTTGTCTTTAAAATTCAAGCCAATATGGATCCAAAGCATCGTGATCGCATAGCCTTTATGCGTATTTGTTCCGGCAAATATGAAAAAGGCATGAAAATGAAACAAGTTCGACTTGGTAAAGATGTAAAAATTGCCGATGCAGTGACTTTTATGGCCGGCGATAGATCCAACGTTGAAGAAGCATATGCTGGTGATATTATCGGTTTGCATAACCATGGTAGTATTCAAATCGGTGACACTTTCACCGCAGGTGAGATGATGAAATTTAGTGGTATTCCAAATTTTGCCCCTGAAATGTTTCGTCGTATTCGTTTACGTGATCCACTAAAAGCTAAGCAACTGCAAAAAGGCTTAATTCAACTTTCAGAAGAAGGCGCCGTTCAAGTATTTAGACCTTTTATCAACAACGATATGATCGTTGGTGCCGTTGGTGTACTTCAGTTTGAAGTAGTAGTACAACGCTTAAAAACAGAATATAAAGTAGATGCTATTTATGAGCCTATTAGCGTAGCAACTGCTCGTTGGTGTACTTGTGATGATGAGCGTACATTAGAGCAATTTAGAAAGAAAGCGGGTGATAATTTAGCACTAGATGGTGGTAATAATTTAACCTATATTGCCCCAACAATGGTGAACTTATCCTTGGCACAAGAGCGTCATCCGGACATACAGTTCCACTCAACCCGTGAGCACTAGTTGGCGTTGCATTTCGCCTTTTATCGGCATTGTCTTCGATTTTTCATTTCGTCACTTAGTAAACTAAGCTCCTAATGAAAAAACTCAACAGCTTTGCTAAAAGACAATCTACTTAACCAACGCTGTAGATTTTTAAAATACAGAGTAAAGATTAAAAAATAAACATTATGAATATTAAACAAATTTTAGCAAAAAAAGTCAGTGCAGCGATGCTTGCAGCAGGTTTACCTGAAGGCACAAATCCCGCAATAAGTTTATCTAACCGCCCACAGTTTGGTGATTATCAAGCGAATGGTGTTATGGGCGCCGCTAAAAAACTTAAAACTAATCCACGCGAGTTAGCAACCAAAGTTGTTGAACAACTTAATCTCGACGGTATTGCTGACAAAATTGAACTGGCTGGCCCAGGTTTTATTAATATTCATTTAGCTAAAACTTGGTTAGCCTCACAATTGAGTAATGTTGCCAATGACGAATACATTGGCGTGACTCAACGTGGAAAATCAGAGGCTGATAAAAAGCAAACTGTTGTTGTTGATTACAGCGCACCTAATCTTGCTAAAGAAATGCATGTGGGTCATTTACGCTCAACAATTATCGGCGATGCCGTGGTGCGCGCATTAGAGTTTCGTGGTGACAAGGTAATTCGTCAAAATCATATGGGTGATTGGGGTACGCAATTTGGCATGCTCATCGCTCATTTAAGCGATAAACTTGCTAGCGACGAGGTTGCAGAAACAGCCCTTGCTGATTTAGAAAACTTTTATCGTGAAGCTAAAGTTCGGTTTGATGAAGAAGAAGGTTTTGCCGATCGCGCCCGCGCCGACGTAGTGAAATTACAAAGTGGTGATGAGCAATGCGCTAAACTTTGGCAAAAATTTATTGATATCTCTATTTCCCATTCAGAAGAAATTTATGACAAGTTAAACGTTTCTCTTACTCGTAAAGATATTATGGGAGAAAGTGCTTATAACGACGACTTATCAACGGTTATTGATGAGCTGATGGCAAATAAAATTGCCGTTGAAGATCAAGGTGCCAAAGTTGTCTTTATTGATGAAATGGCAAATAAAGACGGTGAACCATCGGTATTCATTGTACAAAAGTCTGGTGGTGGTTACTTATATGCAACAACCGATTTATCAGCCTGTCGCTATCGTAGCGGTAAATTACAAGCCGATCGCATTATTATTTTTACCGATGCTCGACAAGCACTTCATTTCAAACAAGTTGAAATTGTTGCCCGTAAAGCGGGTTTCTTACCAGAGCAAGTAGTTTATGATCATTGTCCGTTTGGCATGATGATGGGAGATGATGGTAAACCTTTTAAAACCCGTACTGGCGGTACCATAAAGTTGGCTGAACTTTTAGATGAAGCCGTTACTCGTGCAAGTGGTTTAATAAAAGAAAAAAATCCTGATATTGATGAAGTCACCTTGGCTGACATCTCGAAAAAAGTCGGTATTGGCGCGGTGAAATTTGCTGATTTATCTAAAAACCGTACGAGTGATTATATTTTTAACTGGAAAACCATGCTAAGTTTCGAAGGAGCTACTGCACCTTATCTGCAATATGCTTATTCACGTATACAAAGTATCTTCACTAAAGCTGAGGCTGCTACGTTTAGCGATAACATTCAAGTTATTGAACCTCAAGAAAAAGCCTTAGCGTTAAAGTTATTACAACTTGAAGATGTTATCGATGCCGTCATTAGTGAGTGCACACCTAATTTACTTTGTAATTACTTGTATGAGCTTGCTAGTCTATATATGAGTTTTTATGAAGCTTGTCCTATTCTCAAAGAGGGCATTAGTGCAGAAGTGAAAGAGTCTCGATTGGCTTTATGTAATTTAATTGCTAAAACATTACAGCAAGGTTTAGATATTCTTGGTATTGATGTGATGGATCGCATGTAACTTGTAATCAGTATGTAAAGAAAAGCCGACATTTTTATGTCGGCTTTTTAGTTTATTTAGCTTGTATTCTCATGCTTATTTTTACTTTTCTGTTATGGTAACGCTAAAATAAAAACAAAAAGTAGAGGATAAAATGCAACAACATGACTGCTCACCATTAGAAGATTTTATTGAATACCCTGAAGCTGAGATGATTGCGCGTTCAGAGAGGTTTTATCAAGATATTAAACGACGTCACTCTATTCGTAGTTTTAGCAATAAAGGCGTTGATAAAGCGATTATTGAAAACTGTCTAAAAGCAGCGGGTACTGCACCCAGTGGTGCTAACCATCAACCTTGGCACTTTGTTGCCGTGAGTTCAGCTGACATAAAAAAACAGATTAGAGAACAAGCAGAACATCATGAACGCGGCTTTTATGATGGCCGAGCTGGCGAAGAATGGCTTGGTGCGTTAAAAGATTTAGGTACCGATGCCAATAAGCCCTACCTTGAACATGCGCCATGGCTAATTGCAATTTTCAGTCAAAAGAAAGGCGGCATTAATGAAGAAGATAAAAATGCTAATTATTATGTTCATGAATCTGTAGGTATTGCGACAGGCTTCTTAATTAATGCTTTGCATAACGCCGGCCTTGCCACATTAACTCATACACCAAAACCCATGTCTTTTCTAAATAAAGTCTGTAATCGAGGTGATAATGAGCGTGCTTATATGCTGTTGATTGCCGGATACCCTGCAGATGACGCCACTATCCCTGCTCATGCACAGATAAAAAAGTCACTCAGTGATATTGCCACGTTTTTATAAACATTGTTAAGTGGATTAAACAAAATCTAAGTGGATGTCAGTACAGCCTTTTTTGCAACGAATACCTGACGTTCCTTCATCTTCAGGTGTTGATAAATACAAAGGCTGCTGACATATAGAGCAAAGTACTGTTTGCCCTTTCATCACTTTTTTCATCATTTGTCGTTGACTGGCAAAAGAGCTTTTACTTTTCTTTTGTAAGGCTGAAAATTGCTTAACATCTATCATTTTTCAAGATTCACTTTATTCGAATTACAAACAATAAAAGCCATCAAACTTCCCTTTCAAAGGCGCACTACTACTTTCTAATAACTCTCGGTAAGCGGCAATATTCTCGTAACTAAGCGGCATTATGGGATAAGCGGTTATTTCCCAAGGAAATTCGTCATTATCAGCAAAAGGAGTAAAAGAAAGCTTTTGATTATTCTCTAAAAGTAAATGGCCAAACTGTAAGGCCAGCTCCTGTGTAGGAAATAACACTGAAAACTCTACTTCCCTTTCCTGTTCAAGCTCACTACCCTCTTGTTGCATTCCCCATAGCGCATCACCAATATCATCACTTGGAAATAGGTTTACGTCTCGGTTCATTAATTACTCTTTAGTTATCAAGGAAAGGATGTAGAGCATGTTACCTGATAACAACCAAGGCGTAAAAGTGTTAAGCTTAAGAAACATGTGTTTTCTGTTTATCTACTTTTAATGACTACAACTTTTGAACATCATATTAAACTTAATGACTGCCTGGATATTGAGGCTAATACCGCATTAGCCGTGTTATTCAACAGTATTAATAACGCCGAACATGAATTAAGTAAGGCTTTATTAAAACAAGCGATAAATAAAGGTGCATTGTGGTTAACTCGAGGTAAGCATACTCAACGATTGCGCCGAATTAAAAAAAAGCTGCAGCCGGATGATGAATTACACTTTTATTATAACGAAGCAGTGCTGGCTAGCAAGGTTGTTGATGCTATATTAATCAGCGACGAGGGTAATTATAGTGTTTGGTACAAACCTTTTGGCATGCTCTCTCAGGGCTCAAAATATAGTGACCACTGTACTATTAATCGTTTTGTCGAACAGTATTTCATACCCGAACGGCCCGCTTTTATTGTTCATCGTTTAGATAAAGCCGCCACAGGTTTAATGCTTATTGCACATAGCAAAAAAGCTGTTCGCGCTTTGACTTCGATGTTTGAAGATCGTAGTGTTCATGGCAACGCCCTTGAAAAACACTATCAAATTATAGTGCATGGTGAGCATAACAAGAATAACCAACCACAAGTAATTACTACCAAGGTTAACGGCAAAAATGCTCGTAGCACTTTCAGCTGTTTAGCATACGATGGAAAAGCAGATCATTCCTTAATTTCGGTTAAAATCGATACGGGTAGAAAACATCAAATTAGAGTGCATGCTGCTAGTATTGGCATGCCTGTTGTCGGTGATAGATTGCACGGCATCGCCAAAAATAATGAAGAGCAAGATTTACAACTTTGTGCAGTAAGCTTGAGCTTTAACTGTCCCTTTTCAAGCCATGAAGCAGCCGTGGTGAAAAAGTACTTTGAATTAGAAGAACAGCTCAAACCAAGTTTAGATACGCTAAAGTAAACAGGGTAAGTTTTTCAGTTAGTTTGACTAGCCTAGGCACCTAGGTATATAAAGCTGTTGAATATTTGACGATATTATTGCATTAAATCCGAATGACTTTCACTATTATAATAACATCATCAATTTCTCAGTTTTACAAATCGCAATAAAAGTTACCCGCAGTAGTTAAAGTCTTCATCATTGAGTAAAGTCAAGGAATCACCTACAAGGTCTTCACTTTCGAAAGCACTAAGTAACTCATACCCTTGTTCACGCTGCGCTCTAGTAAGTGCAATATAAGGTAAGCGGAAGTTAGTTTTAACAGCACCCGTCATCATTAAGGTAGTGTTGATAGCGATTGGATTCGGCTCACAAAATAGCCATTGCATTAGCCCTTGCAAACGGCCATTCAGCTCAATATTTTCATTATCCATTAATTGACGCATTAATCCGGGCACAACATTAGAAGTAACAGATATTACCCCATGAGAACCATGGTGATGACGACCGTCATGACATTCATCATCATTACCAGACCAACAGGCAATACCTTGTTGCTCATAATAAGCAATACGTTCGTTACCACCACATTCTTTAACACCAATAAAGTTCTTGTGCTTGGCTAATGTTTCAATAACTTCAGGGGTAAGATCTTGCCCCGTTCTACCGGGCACATTATAAATAAATGCAGGGCCTATATCTAATGTTCTATTTAAGTGTTCAATAACACCTGTTATTGAAGTTCGACCGTAATAGGGGTTAATTTGCAGGGTTGCATCCATACCTGCAGCAAAACCATTTTTGGTCGCTTTTATCGCTTCACTAGTATTGTTACTGCCAGTATTACCAATAATTAACAATTTACTACCAAATTTATGGACACTATGGGCGATTAAGATCAAATGTTCTTCCCAGCTTAACAAGTGCCCTTCGCCTGTTGTTCCGCCAACAACAATACCATCAACACCCGCATCTATTTGTTTTTGAACTAAAGCATCGTATGTATCTAGATCAACTTCACCTGTATTGGTGTATGGCGTTTTAATCGCGGTGATTAAACTTGCTGCTTTTAACTGCTTCATTATTTTCCTAATACTTTGTTTTATTTATCGAACGTAATTAACAATGACCAACATTGTCATTAATTTTACGCATTACAAATACTTCTTTAGAATCAACATGCTGATATTCAAATGTATGGTGATTTAGTTGTAAAACTTTATAAGCATGATAGTTATTGCTATCGTTAAGGTCAGCTGCATATACCTGCTCATCAATCATTTCGTTTTTTGTTATGGTGAAATGAATGTCTGCGACTAAACCCCAGTCGCCTAACTCTGCCACTTGTTCCAAGATACGATCAGGTTTGCCTGATTTAGTTTCTATTGTTACAAAACTGAATTCAAAACTACCATCGGCACTTAACTGAGCATACTCAATAATTTTTCTATTCTCATTATTGATTTCTTCACGAAACCAACGTCCAAATAATAATTCTCTATCGTATATCATTTAACAGCACCTAAATACGAAAGCAATAAAGCAAAAAAACATCATCCATCTTATATGTTATATAAGCGCGATGATGTTTATTTTAATGGTAAAGTGCCCTAAAGCCAATCTGAATTAGTTAATTACAGCAACTTAACTCAAATAAATTTAAAACCTAAAAAATTCAAATCAGCTGAAACTATTTTTTTATCACTTTAATACTGCCGTTAACGCTTTCCATATTGATATCAATATCTCCTGAACCAATATCACCTCGTAAACTATGACCAGTGAAGGTATTTTCTTCTGAACTAAGGCCAAATTCAGTTTTTATACTGCCATGCATAGTTTCAAGATCTAAATTAGCATTAATTTCACTTGGTAAATATAATTTTATACTTCCATTAACCGTTTCAATTTCTATATCCTTAAGATCTGCACTAACAGAGTGATAATAGGCCTTGATACTACCATTCACTGTACTTATTTCACTGTTTCTCGTTAAACCTGTCGCTTTAATTGAGCCATTTACGACTTGTGCGTTAACTTCACCGGCAACATCTTCAATCGTTAAACTTCCGTTAACTAAGTTTATATCTGCAAGGTTCGTATTTGTAGGCAGCCAAACTTTGTAGGTAACTTGAGCTGAACGGTTATTTCTCCAAGAAGACTCTTCTTCATAATCAGTTTCTACGGTAACTCTATCTCCATTCTGCTTCATTTTAATATTGACACGATCAAACTCGTCTTGATCATCCGCTTGAATGGTGGCTTCAACTTTAATACTTAGTTGTGTCCAACTTACAATTTCTATTTCACCATTAATATTGTCTAAGCTAAATTGACTCTCTTCTGCAACATCAAAAGACTTTTCAACAACATCTGTGACGTCAGCAAACGTCGGAAAAGCAATAGAGCTACTTAAAGCGCAAGTTAAAAAAATATTTTTGATTGTAATTTTCATTTTTTACTTCCTAGTTAATTTATCCAGTAAAGGCTGTTTCAAATAATTAGATGTAACTAGCTTTAAAAAGGTTTAAATTAAAAAAGATGTTTTTAATATTATTAAGGAAAACCATGATCAAACCTAATGTGCAACTACTATTAACAGGTAATGAATTGATGACTGGCGATATTGTTGATAGCAATTCAGCTATGATAGCACAACAATTTAAAGAATTAGGTTTAGAGATTTCTCGCAAAGTAACTATAGCTGATGATCTAAGCTTATTAATAAAAGAAATTAATCAATTAGCAACCGCTGCAGATATTTTAATCATTAATGGTGGTTTGGGTCCTACTATTGATGATTTAACTGCCCAAGCCTTAGCAAAATCGACTAATGTAGAATTAGAGCAACATCCTGAGGCTTTAACACATCTAACGGCTTGGTGTAAAACGCGTGGTGCTGAATTAAACACACCAAATTTAAAACAGACTATGCTTCCTCAGCACTGCAATATAATAGCGAACAGACAAGGTAGCGCTGTGGGTTTTAAAGTAAACCATCTTGATTGCGATATCTATTGTACTCCAGGTGTTCCTCGAGAGTTGAAAGTAATGTTAACGGAGCAAATAGCACCCAATATAGCCAAACAACTGCCTAAAGAACTCATAACAGATGTTACACGATTACAAGTATTTGGTCTCGGTGAATCAACTTTACAAAAAATGCTCGATGAGCAACTCTCTGATTGGCCTAAAAACATTGAACTCGGCTTTCGTGCTGGCATGCCTTTACTAGAAGTAAAACTGACAACTTCAAGTATAGATGCTCATAAACAAAAGCCTATTTGGCAAGAAAAATTGTCAAAAGTATTAGGTGATCATGTCATCGCACAGATAACTCAAAAACCACTTACCTTAGCCAAGCATGTATTAAATCAATTAGCACAACATGAATTACAAATAACGACGGCTGAGTCATGTACCGGTGGGTTGATTGCCAGTATGCTAACACGAGAAGCTGGCGCTTCCGCATTTTTTGAAGCGGGATTTGTAACCTATAGCAATAAGATGAAAACAAAGTTACTTGATGTTCCTGCTCAGCTGTTACTTGACAAAGGTGCTGTAAGTAAAGAAGTGGTCGTCTCGATGGCTGAAGGCGCTCTGGCACATTCATCGGCAGATCTTGCTATTGCCGTTTCTGGCATCGCCGGTCCAGAAGGAGGCAGTGAAGATAAACCTGTAGGTACTGTATGGATTGCTTGGGGAAGAAAAAACGATATAAAATCAATATGTTTACTTATGCCATTAACACGAAGTTATTTTCAACATTATGTCGCCAGTATTGGTTTGGATTTAATTCGCAGAGAATTAATCAATAGCCAAGAAACTCCTCACTACATTATCGAGCGTCAACGAGAGTAAAACATAAGGTGAGTATTTTTTAACAAGCCGTTGCTAACAAAATAAAAAATTTATATATTTAAAGAGATAAAAAATTACTTTATTATGCTAGTGCTATAATAAAAACATATATTACAAAGCACTAGTGAAAATTTCATAGATTGGAGTCTATTTTGGCTGAAAAAAACTTTATTACCAGTGGTCGAAACACTATTATTCATAAAATAAAAAAGTTCGATCTTTTAATAATTAATGGTGATGCGCCAGTTGTCATCGTGAGTCACCGCGGTATTGGTATTTATAAAGGCGAAATTCCAGCCAAGCGTTCAATAGCAAAAAAAGCCTATCAAGATATTGTGCATGTTGAGTCAAGCGAAGTATTTAGCGAGGAAAAAACCTTGTTATTTGTACAAGCACTTGATGGCAGAGAGTACAAAGTAGACTACAGTAAGATAAACACTAAAAGCTTTATAAAAGTTCATCAGGACAATTATATTTAATTGAACGTTAAAATATCGTCGTTTTTGTCAAGTCATCGTGTGGTTCATTTAATTTAAGAATGATGATGTCGGAGTAAACCTTTATGACTCAACTCAGTTTAATTGCTAACGCTAAAAATAATATTGATTTGATTTTAACGCCATTGAAAAGTAGCGATGAGATCACTGAAGCAAGTATTCATGAGCTTATTGCTAAATCAGAATACACCAACTTACGTGCTAACAAAGCTAATATAAAAAATGCGATTGCAGAGTTAAATGATGTTCTAAAGCCATTACAAGACCAGCAGAAAGGTAGAGAAATAAATTACCAAATTCTAGAGCGTGTAGATGCGATTATTGCAATTTCCATTGATGATGATGAAATGGGAGCAGAGGCCGAAATAACATCGGCTCAAGGTGGTAAACATTTAACGGCTAAAGCTATTTTAACGGCAGCACAAGATGCTGGAGTGAAAAAAGGATTCAGTAAAGAAGAGTTAATAAAGCTAGCTCAATTAGCGGCTAAAGAAGAGCCTAATAATCAAGTTAGTTTACAAATAGCTACTGGGAAATTAGCCATCAACGGTAAAGACGCACAAATAAACCCACTAGTTGAAAGTGCTCAAGCGCGAATACTCCGTCCTAAAAAAAGAGAAGATGGTAGTGTTGATATGCGTGACTTAGGTGATATTGTCTGTGTAAAAGTTGGGGATCCATTAGCAGAAAAACTACCTTTAACACCGGGAAAAATAGGTTATACCGTTACAGCAACCCCCCTTTCACCTGAGCCTGGAAATGATATATCCCTTGTTTCGGGTGATGGTACAGCGATTAGCCCTAAGAATGAGAACTTATTAATTTCTAAAAAAGTTGGTTTGCCCAAGATTATTCCAAACGGCATGGAAGTTGACGAAATTTATAAAATCAAGAATGTCGGTGTTGCTTCTGGGAATATTAATTTTACTGGTAGTGTCATTATTGACGGCGACGTTAATGAAGGCATGAAAGTTATCGCCAGTGGCGATGTCACCATTGGTGGTTTTGTTGAATCAGCTATCATTGAGGCCGGCGGAGATGTGACAATTTCTGGCGGTATCATAGGAAGAAAACACGATATCGAAAAAACCAAAATTACAGATGTGAATATGAGCGTTACTGTCAATGCAAAAGGCAACCTCTACGCTAAATATTGCCAATATGCACAAATAAGCTGCGGTAGCGATATTCGCATTGAAAATCAACTACTGCATAGTCTTATTACTGTTCAAGGTAGTTTAAAAGTTGGTAGCGAAGATAAATCTAATGGCACACTCATTGGTGGCTATGTTAAAGCAGGAACGCATGTAAGTGCCGGTATTGTTGGTGCTACTGCCGGCAGTAATACTGTTGTTAGCTTCGAACATAAAGTCGAAAAGCTTAAAGAACAGATGTTAGACATCGACTCGCGACTAAAAGTTGATAAAGATAAAACGGCAGAGTTACAAATTGCCCGTGATAAGTTGAAGAAACTACCGAAAGAGAAAGCCAACACAGATATGCTAACAAAAGTTAACTCTACCTACCAATTTCATGCAAAACGTATGGGTGACATTTTACTTGAAAAAGAGAAGCATGAACAAACTATCCAGAGTTATATGGAAAGTGTTTATATAGAAGCCAATGAAAAACTGTACCATGGTGTGCAACTTTTTGTTGGCGACTTTAACGAGCGATCTCGTCGAGAACATGGTCCCAGTAGAATGATATATAAAGAACGTAAAGTTCATATAGACCCTATTGTACACACTTAATAATTATGACTAAATTATATTCGCTATTGTTACTCGCCAGTTTATTAAGTTTTAGCAGTCATGCTAAACAATGCACTGTTAATTTTAATTATGGCGTGATTATCGATCCCACCCATATACGCATGATTGATATGGGCAACACTTTAGTGCAAATTAATAATGAAGATCAACTGTTTGTCCAAGGGCGTGAAGTAGCATTAACTTCTGAACAGCAACAGCTTATTAGTGAATTTGCCAAAGGAATTCGTGCTCAAATCCCTGAAATAGTTTCTATTGCTATTGATGGGGTTGATATAGGTTTAAAGGCTGTCAATAAAGCTATAGGAAGCCTTACGGGTGAAAATAGTGCATCACAGCAAAAAATTCAAACAAAATTTGATGAGTTAAAATGGCGTATTAGATCTCGATTTAATCAAAGCGCTAACAATTACTATATAGCCCCACAAGATTTTGCTGATTTTGATGATATTTTTACTGGCGAATTTGAGCAAGAAATTGAAGAGATTATTTCAGACTCGATTGGTACTATTTTATTAGCCGTTGGTGAAGCAATGATCAGTGACAATGATGATAATCATGGTGGTGAACAGCGTTTGTCCACTTTTGATGAGCGCATGGAAACTTTAGGTAAGGATTTAGAGCTCGAAATGAGTGCGAGTGCAAATGCTTTGGAAAAAAAAGCTGCGTTATTTTGTCTTAAATTATCAGAGTTAGATAAGATAGAAGATGACATTCACCACTCTATCAAATCGTTAAAACCATTCAATTTAATAGAAACTAATTAAATCATTGCGAGTTATAAAACTATATGTTTCAGATAACCTTAGTTTTATAACCCACAATTGAAGACTGTTATTTACATATTAGGGTAGTTTGGTCCACCAGTACCTTCTGGCGTTACCCAAGTAATGTTCTGACTAGGGTCTTTAATATCACAAGTTTTACAGTGGATACAGTTTTGAGCATTAATCACAAATTTATCTCCCTCTTCAGTTTGTTCAACCTCATATACACCAGCGGGACAATATCGTTGAGCGGGCTCATTAAATTTGGACAAATTAATACTGATTGGAATATCTTTGTCAGCAAGCTTTAAATGGCAAGGCTGTTCTTCTTCGTGGTTAGTGTTAGATAAGAATACCGACGAAAGTTTATCAAAGCTAAGCTTATTATCTGGCTTAGGATAATTAATAACAGCGACCTCAGAAGCGAGTTTCAATTGCGCGTGATCTAAGCTGTCATCTGTAAAATTGAATGGTAACTTTCCGGCAAAAAAGTTTTGATCAATAGTATTATAAACACCACCTAACATGGTTCCAAATTTATGCATAGCTGGGCCAAAGTTACGCGTGTTATACAGTTCTTCATATAACCATGAACTCTTATATTTATCAGTATAAAGAGTAATATCTTGCTTACCTTCTTCTTTTACTCCTTCACTGGTAACTAGCGTTTCGATAATAGCCTCTGCTGCTAACATCCCAGACTTCATTGCCGTATGATTACCTTTTATTTTCGCAAAGTTAATCGTTCCAGCATCACAGCCTACTAATAAGGCACCAGGCATAGTCATTTTAGGTAAAGAATTAAAACCTCCCTTTGCCATAGCACGAGCACCATAAGAAACACGCTTACCCCCATCTAAGTATTGACTAACTTTAGGGTGATGCTTATAACGTTGAAATTCGTCGAAAGGACTTAAATGTGGATTGCTGTAGTTTAAATCTACAATCAAACCAACAAACACTTGGTTATTTTCCGCATGATATAAATAACCACCACCCGTTGTGTCTTTATCAAGAGGCCAACCTGCCGTATGAACAACTAAACCTTCTTCATGCTTTTCAGGGTCAATATCCCAAATTTCTTTGAAGCCTAAACCATAATGTTGTGGTGAGGCATCTTTATCTAAATTAAACTTTGAAATTAATTCTTTACCTAAATGACCTCGACAACCTTCAGCAAAAACAGTGTATTTAGCGCGAAGCTCCATCCCTGGCATAAAAGAATCTTTTTCCTTACCTTCAACATCTAAACCCATATCGCCAGTTATAATACCACCAACACTACCGTTGTCGTTGTAAAGAATACTTTGAGCTGGAAAGCCAGGGAAAATTTCAACGCCTAATTGCTCAGCCTGTTCTGCAAGCCATCGGCAAACATTACCCATGCTTACTATGTAATTACCGTCATTATGCATAGTTTTTGGTACTGAGAAGCCTGGCAATTTGATGCCATTACTTTCACTATTTAATAAATAAATATCATCACCGGTAACGTTGGTCTTTAATGGAGCACCTTTTTCTTGCCAGTCAGGAAATAATTCATTCATTGCTCTTGGCTCAAACACCGCACCAGAAAGAATATGCGCACCAACTTCAGAGCCTTTTTCCACAACACAAACCATTAACTCTTGTTGCTTATCTTGCGCTAATTGCATTAAACGACAGGCTGCAGATAAACCTGCAGGGCCAGCACCAACAATTACTACGTCAAATTCCATCGATTCGCGTTCCATGGTATCTCCCAATATTTATTTTATTTACAAAAATTCAAACAGGCGTTTGATATTCAAACAAGTGTTTGATAGTATCCCATTAGTGGTTGCCAAGCAAGACGATATTTTCTTTAAATAGTCTTTAAAATAGCATAGCAAGTGTAGCTAATTTAATAGTTAGTACTATGCTTTAAAAGCAACCTGTTTAAAACAAAACTGCATTCGCTACATATTTACAGATATTGTATCGCAGTTTGAAAGTTTTCACCAAGATTACGTTGACGTTTACGTAAACCAATAGTAATCTTTTGAGTATTAACTCAATTAATATATATAACTTAGTTTATATATTGAAAAACCTAACCAGAGGCAACGATGAAAGTATTAGTTCCGATTAAACGTGTTATTGACTATAACGTCAAAGTTCGCGTAAAACCCGATAATTCCAATGTAGATCTTGCTAATGTAAAAATGGCAATTAACCCATTCTGTGAAATTGCTGTGGAAGAAGCTGTTCGATTAAAAGAAGCAGGGACAGCTACTGAAGTAATCGCTATTTCTATTGGCGATAAATCTTGTCAAGAGCAGTTACGTACAGCGCTTGCTTTAGGGGCAGATCGCGCCATTCAAATTGACACATCTGAAAGCTTAGATTCATTAAATATAGCTAAACTTCTACAAAAAGTTGTAGAAGAAGAGCAACCTCAACTCGTTATTCTAGGTAAACAAGCTATCGATAGCGATAATAATCAAACTGGACAAATGCTTGGTGCATTAACAGGTATGCCACAAGGTACTTTTGCTTCACTGGTTAAAGTTGACGGTGATTCTGTTAATGTAACGCGTGAAGTTGATGGTGGCTTACAAACAGTCGCATTGAAATTACCTGCAATTGTAACTACCGACTTACGCTTAAATGAACCTCGTTATGCTTCTTTACCTAATATCATGAAAGCTAAACGTAAGCCTTTAGATGTAAAAACTGCAGCAGATTTTGGTATTGATTTATCACCAAGAACCAAACTATTAAAGGTTACACCACCATCTGAACGTCAAGCGGGAATCGTTGTTGAAAGCATCGATGAATTAGTAGAAAAATTAAAAAACGAAGCCAAGGTGATCTCATGAGTATTTTAGTATTTGCAGAACATGATAACAGCGTATTAAAAGCTGAGACCCTTAAAACAGTTGCTGCAGCGCAAGCTATCGGCGGTGAAATATCATTACTTGTTGCTGGCCACAACTGTCAAAGTGTTGTCGACGCAGCAGCAAAAGTGAACGGCGTAAGTAAAGTACTAGTTGCTAATAACGCCGTATATGAAAATCAGCTAGCTGAGAATGTGAGTTTATTAGTTGTTGAACTGTCTGCTGATTACGAACATATTATTGCAACAGCCTTAACAACAGGCAAAAACTTTATGCCTCGCGTTGCGGCACTATTAGATGTAACACAAATATCAGATATTATTGCTGTTGAGAGTAATGATACTTTTGTTCGTCCTATTTATGCAGGTAATGCCATTGCAACCGTACAGAGCTTAGACAGTAAAAAGGTCATCACTGTTCGAGCAACGGGTTTTGATGCCGTAGCTACCGACGGTAATGCTGAAATAGTTTCATTAGATATTGCCACTGATGCCGGAAGTTCAAGCCATGTCTGTGATGAATTTACCGAATCTGAACGCCCTGATTTAGGTGCTGCTGGCGTCATCATATCAGGTGGCCGTGGTATGCAAAATGGTGATAACTTTAAATTACTTGAAGGAATCGCCGATAAACTTGGTGCTGCAATTGGTGCATCTCGTGCTGCAGTTGACGCTGGTTTTGTTCCTAATGATATGCAAGTTGGTCAAACAGGTAAGATAGTTGCGCCCGATTTATATATCGCTGTAGGCATTAGTGGTGCCATCCAACATCTTGCTGGCATGAAAGACTCTAAGGTCATCGTTGCTATTAACAAAGACCCTGAAGCTCCTATTTTTCAGGTGGCTGATTATGGTATTGTAGCTGATTTATTTGAAGCATTACCTGAACTTGAAGCCAAGTTATAGATTCAAATAAACGATAACTAGAGACATTTTAAGGTAATCTTAAAACTGTTATAATAAAGCCACTATTCGAGTGGCTTTTTTTTATCCAAAATTAGCAACAACGTTTATTTATAATCTAGGTGTATTTTTATGAGCGATAAATTATCCAGCCTTGCTGATCTTGCGGCTGCTTTTGGTAAAGAGCCTGTGCAAACAACTAATGAGAGTTCTGCTCAAAACAGTTCATTAGTCTATTCTACTGGTCAAGGACGTATCAAACAGAGCAAAGCTAGTAACACAGTAACAAGTAGTGATGGATTTGCTAAAGTTCGGCGCGAAACTAAAGGACGGAAAGGTAAGGGTGTTATTACTATTAGCGGGCTGGGCCTAGATACACAAGCACTTAAAGTGTTAGCAAAAAAACTAAAAAAAATCTGTGGGACTGGCGGTACGGTAGTAAATGAAATAATCGAAATTCAGGGCGATAAACGTGATGTAATTAAAGCGACACTTGAGAAGGAAGGATTTAAAGTCAAATTTATTGGTGGCTAATATATAGATATTTAGTTGCTATACTAATAAATCAATTGATCAAATTTTGTTGGTTAAATGTCAGTAGGAAGCTTGCAAGAATGCCCTCCTTCGATAGCTGAAATTATGCAGCAAACCAGGTTGTTGCAAGAAAATTTAAATACAAGCGAGTTATCTTCGCTTGATTCAAGCCAAAGCACACCTCTAGAAGTTGAGCCCTCAAGCATTGATGCTACTATCAAACAGCCTGGGGATGTTTCTCCACCCTCCTCTACTGTCAATAGTGTTTCAGCATTAACGCCAATAACATATTCAATTATTGATCCCTCATTAACAAGCAATAAGACTAGTGTTTCCAATTATAAAAGTAATGGTCTACAAGACAATAGTAATATCGCAGTTGGCAGCTTAATTGATATAAAAGTTTAATAGTGCTGAATAAAATTTCCAATTTTCTATGATGAACATTACGAATACTTTCGTATACCTCTTGACTATACGAAACCTCTCGTACATATTAAATATTGTTACATAACAAACAAAAGGAAATAATAATGGCTAGAAAAAGATCGAGAGAAGAAAAAAAACTAGAGCCTGATATGACACCAATGCTAGATATTGTATTCATTTTACTAATATTTTTTATTGTAACTACTTCGTTTGTAAAAGAGGAAGGCTTGCTCGTTAATAGACCAAAGCTCAATAAAGCACCAAGTGGAAATACTCATGCTATGTTAATTCAGATCAATGATACAGGACTAGTATCATTTAATGGTAAACACGTTGATATCGAAAGACTACCAGCAAGAATAGAGAACTTTATCGCAAAACATAATAGTAAAAGTGCTGTGGTGATACCTAACTATGATACAAGTCACAATGATGTAGTGCGAGTCATTGATCAGATTAAGACATTTGAACAAATAACCGTATCAATTGGCAAGTAGAACAATCCTATTAAAACTACAAAAAGCCCGCAACATTGTTGCGGGCTTTTCTAAAGCGAAGTTAGCAATGTCCTACTCTCACATGGGCTTTACTGTAACATAAGTCACACTACCATCGGCGCTACTGCGTTTTTAAAATTCCAAATAGCAAAAAGCCCGCAACATTGTTGCGGGCTTTTCTAAAGAGAAGTTTAGCAATGTCCTACTCTCACATGGGAACTCCCACACTACCATCGGCGCTACTGCGTTTCACTTCTGAGTTCGG
>MAAC01010177.1_pt1 | contig 143392 bp, 121 predicted proteins | sample 1115981 | NCBI WGS metagenome assembly MAAC01 (sample SAMN04961126, study PRJNA320927) | seawater metagenome | isolation source: sample BD02T64 sea water enriched with oil for 64 days | place: USA:Gulf of Mexico | collected 2013-07-27
TTGATCAAGTCTGTGTAGCGCTGGATCATACCAGACACTTGTTCACTCTGATCAGGGTGAACCATAAATACGATTTCGTAATGACGCATTACGAGCTCCTTATGGGTTGTAGCCTCATTATCTGGCTCAGCCAACACCAGTTGAGGCAAGGAACAAAAAGTTCAGGCTGAATTAAGGACGCGTATTGTAGATAAAGCAAACTATTAATGCAAGACAAACTTATCCTTTACCCGCTCAACCAGCATATAATTCACAGGGATTAGGGGGAAGGTGATAAAAGTAGCAAACAAATAGCCATTATCAGTAATTACAAAGGTAATACTTGGCCATTAACTTCTAATTGGCCTTGCGATAAATGCGCTTTAAAGCGTAAATCATTATCGATTTTCATTAAGAGACCTTGTTCAATATACATCTCAATCATTGGTGTTAAACCCAACTTAGCAAAAAACCTTTCTGGGGCTTTGCCATTAGCATTTGCTTTAATCGCGGCCATTATCGACATAATATTAGTCGTATCGAATAACTGCTTATCAGCACTAACTTTCATGCTAGATTCTATTTTTCCTTCTGGTGTATCAACACTAAAATCCTGAATTTCAACAACAGGTTCATCTGCTAATAGCTTATCGGTGAGTTGAGACAACACCGCCATATTTTCAGAGGTAAATTCTGCTGTATCGTTACCTGTAGATTGAGTCATCAAGTTATTTAATTCTTGCATAACCTTTATGTTTAGATCATTAAAGTTAATGTCTAAATTAGCATGTTCAAATTGCTGACCATCAGATTCAAATTTATCAATGCTGTAATTCATTTTAACCGTCATTAAATCCTTACTAACGGTAGACTTCGCTTTAGCTAATAAATTACTCAATGACAATGTTGTTTTTCCTTTGTCATCTGTTGAAGAAATTGAAGCAAGCAAAAATTCAAACTCTCCAATAGAAATAGCATTACCTTGGTAATAGTCACCTGAAATTAAGGTTTGATCTAATGAAAAAGTAGTCTCTCCAAGGGTAAAGCTTTTGTCACTGGTTGTTGCCTTCAAACCAGCCCAAGTAAAGTCACCATACAGTCTTGTATCATTCTCTATGGTGAAATGCCCTTCTGCCTTCGCAGAAGCGACTTTATTTCCATCTACTTCTTTTGTAATTTCATCTATAACAAGTCGAGCAACTATATCTCTGGAAAACGTTAACAAACCACTGAGTTGAACTTTGTCATTAATGAAGTGACTAATTTCTTCATCAATTGCTAACTCTTTAAAGTTAATTTTGGCTTGGGAATGGCTCAATGCCAACTGTAAACCTTCCGCGGTATATATTATCGGACCGAACGACAGTTGCTCTTCAATAATGATAGTAATACCTCCCAACTCCTCGTCCCCTAACAATAGGGTCATTTCAGTAACAGCTTGCCCACCAAACCAATGCTGGATAAAAGTCGATGAGTTAACGGTAATCGCAGGATTATCATTTACTTTATCCATAGCAGCTTGATGTTCTGTATCAACAATACCGCCAATGTATTTTGGCAAACTTAATCCGACTAAAATAAACAGTAATACAATAATAAATATTTTTTTCATGGGGCCATCCTTGAGCAAGTGTTAGCTGAGTTAATAAATAATTGGTTTATAGTATCAATAACTTATTGAATACGTTGCCGAACCATTTCAAACAAGCAAATACCTGTTGCTACCGAGACATTCAAACTTGAAACATCACCCGCCATTGGTAACTTTACCAATTGGTCACAATTTTCTCTGGTTAATCGACGCATACCTTTACCTTCAGCCCCCATAACCAAAGCCATAGGGCCTGAAAGTTTAACATCATACAAGCAAGTATCAGTTTCTCCTGCAGTGCCAACTATCCATACCCCCATTTGTTGTAAATGTTTCATGGTGCGAGCTAGGTTTGTCACTTGTATTAATGGCACTGATTCTGCTGCGCCTACCGCAACTTTTCTCACTGTGGCTGTCAATTTAGCAGCATTATCCTTCGGGACAATAATCGCTTGTACACCAGCAGCATCGGCATTTCGTAAACATGCTCCTAAATTGTGAGGGTCTGTAACGCCATCTAAAATGAGTAAAAATGGCGGAATGTTCTTTTGTTCAGTTAGGTTAATAATATCGTCTAGATCATTTTCATTGAGTATTTTCCCTGGTTTTACGCGTGCTACGACGCCTTGGTGTTGCTCACCAAAACTTTTTTCATCAAGCACTCGTCTTTGCACCATTTGCGTTGCAATACCATATTTTCGTGTTAGGTTAATTATTGGTAATAACCTTTCATCATCGCGGCCTTTTAGCAACCACATTTCAATAAAACGCTCTGGTGCACTTTTCAATAATGCATTGACTGCATGAATACCAAATACTAACTCTTCATTTTTTGCCATTGTCTTTCTCTATTAAATATTCTTCTAAACTAAAGTTGGTCTTTAGTTGTTGCTTTTTGTTTTTTTGCGGGCATTCTTCCCAGGACGCTTTTTATTTTCGCCACGCTTTTTTGCTTTACGCTTTTCTTTCTTTGGCTGGTCTTTGTTACTACTGGTTTTTCGCTTAGGTTTTTGCTTCGCCTTTTTCTCATTAACGGGTAAGTTACTACTACCACCTGCTTGTATTGCTAAGTCAATTTTCTTTTCATCAAGATTTACAGCGGCAACTTGTACCTGAACCACATCACCAACTCTATACCTTGTGCCTGAATTTTCACCCGTTAGGCACATTCTTACATCATCGTAATGATAATAATCACGCCCAAGAGAAGTAATATGTACCAAACCTTCAATATGTAAATCTTGCAAACGTACAAACATGCCAAAATTAGTCACTGTGCTTATCACACCGGAAAAACTATCGCCGACATGATCTTGCATAAATTCACATTTAAGCCAATCACTTACATCTCGAGTCGCTTCGTCTGCACGTCGTTCTGTCATTGAGCAATGTTCACCAAGCTCAATAATTTGTTCGAGTTTATAATCATAATTGCCAACATTAGCATTTTTAACCTGTTCGATATCTTGCTGCTCTTTAGCTTGAGCAACTAATATATGCTTTATTACGCGATGAACCACTAAATCAGGATAGCGGCGAATAGGTGAAGTAAAGTGACTATATGATTGTAAAGCCAAGCCAAAGTGACCTAAGTTATCGCTTTGATAAACCGCTTGGCGCATTGAGCGCAATAACATCGTTTGAATAAGATCTTGATCGGGGCGATTGGCCACTTTTGCTAAAATATCGCAATAATCTCTTGGCTCTGGCTCTTCTTTGCTTGGTAAAGTAATGCCTAATTCAGCTAAGTACGTAACAAATTTATTGTACTTATCTTCGGTAGGTTTATCGTGCACACGAAATAATCCCGGCTTTTTATGTTTCTCAATAAACTTTGCCGTAGATACATTTGCCAAAATCATACATTCTTCGATAATTTTATGTGCGTCATTGCGAATAAGGGGAACAACACTCTCTATTTTTTTCTCATCATTAAACAGAAATAATGACTCTTCTGTTTCAAAGGCAATGGCACCACGCTTAATACGAGCATCTGACAAGGCCAAGTACATATTTTTCAGGTTCTCTAAATCTGGAACCAAGCTTGTGTACTGCGCTCTTAATGTATTATCTCCATCAAGTATTGCAGCAACTTTAGTATAGGTAAAACGGGCATGGGAACGCATAACCGCAGGGTAAAACTTGCTGCCCGATAACTTTCCGGTAGCACTCACGGTCATTTCACAAACCATGCAAAGCCTGTCAACCTCAGGCTTTAGTGAGCATAAGCCATTGGATAGTTTTTCTGGCAACATAGGAATAACTTGGCTAGGAAAGTACACCGAATTACCCCGGGCAATAGCTTCATCATCTAAGGCACTACCGTGACGCACATAATAACTCACATCGGCAATTGCTACCCAAAGTCGCCAACCACCTGATTTTTTTGGCTGACAATAAACTGCATCATCAAAATCACGAGCATCTTCTCCATCAATTGTTACAAGCGGTAAGTCGCGTAAATCTTTACGCGGTAATTTCGCCGAATCTTCCACTTCATCATCAATAGTAGCAACTTGGGCTTGTACATCATGAGAAAATTGATGAGGTAAGTCATGCGCACGTAAGGCAATTTCTATTTCCATTCCAGGCGCCATATGATCGCCTAGCACTTCAATGACTTTACCTATAGCATGAGAGCGCTTCGTTGGTCTCTGCACTAATTCAAGTACTACCATTTGCCCATGACGTGCACCGAGCTTAGCTTTTGGATCTATTAATATTTCTTGTTTTATTTTGCTATCTTCTGGTACGACAGAGCAAACATGGTGGTCAACATTAAAGCGACCAACGATGGGCGCCTTTCTTGGCGTTATGACCTCAAGAATTCTAACTTCTTTACGTCCTTTGCGATCAGTTCTATCCACTAAAATAGCTTGTACAACATCGCCATGAAATACTCGCTGCATTTCATGAGAAGAAATATAAAAGTCTTTACCACGCTTATCTTTCTGAGCTGGATCATCAGGAGTAAAGAAGCCAAATCCATCTCGGTGACCAATAACTTTCCCGGTTAACAAGCTATTTTTTTCTGGTATGGCGTATTGTTTAAATTTATTGAAAACCAGTTGGCCACTGTTTTCCATAGCACGTAAACGGCGTTTTAAACCTACAAGCAGATGATCTTCTTGATATTTTAATGTCTTAGCTAAACTTTTAAAAGTAGGAGGCGGTGAACACTTCTCGATAAGAGAAAGCAATAATTCTCGTGAAGCGACTGGTTTTTCGTATTTTTTAGCTTCACGTTTGGCGTGGGGATCGTTTAAGGTCACAGTGATAAGGTACTTGTAATGAATTGATTATAAGAATTTACTTAAAACAAGTATATCACAAACTTAGCACTTACTAGTCAAATCTAATAATCCCAAACCTTAGTTTGTATAATCAGCTATTTTAGCTGCATCTACCACATGGCTTGGCATTTTCATCGACAGCTGCCTTTTCAATTGACTAATTTTTTTATGAATAGTTTTGTCATCTGTTATTGCATGGTGCAACTGAGAATATAGCTCAGGATAATCTAAGGGACTGCCATAGCCTTGATGATAAATTGTCGCTAAACGCATTTGGGCGGCAAGATTATTCATAGCAGCGGCAGCTTTTAGAAAGCGAATGGCTTGTTCTAAATCCACCTGCATAAATTTGCCAACATGATAATAGCGACCTATTTGTTCTAATCCTTCTACTAAGCCCTGATCTGCCGCTAAGCGCATATAGTGTAAACCTAGTTTGATATCTTTTTTAACACATACTCCATAAGCTAACATGTCACCCCAAAGAAATTGATAAGATGGCATTTCTGCTTTAAGTGCTCTGGCTTCGATATCTTGCACTAATTGGCATTCGTCTATAACAACTTGGCTCAAATGTTTGTTTTCTGCTATTAAGCTAAGCAATTGATCATCTGTATAAATTTGTACCGCGATAAGGTTTTGACCATGAGCAATAGATAAAAAACACATGGAGAAAATAAAAAGAACAATACGCATATATCAATCCCAATAGGTAACCTAAACAAGAAAACATAATTCACTAAGTATATAGTTATCGGCAATGGCACACAAAACTATATCTATCAAATCACATGCAATTAAAAGACCAGTATCAAATACAATTTTGTACAATCATAGAATTGTGTATTATTAAAAAACTAGCTAATATCAAGTTAGGAATAATAATAACCAAAATCGCTCTGTAGTAATTGGTCACAAACTAGATGATTGTAGAAAAACAACTTACCGAATTAACTGTTGGCCATTTCGTTACAGAAATAGCAAAGCAAAATGGCAACTTTTCATTAAGCTCGCCTGGGCATATTAAAAGCAACAAAGTAATTAACCATTTAAAAAGCAAAGAAGTTATCTCGGTTTTCATTGATGAAAGCAAAACCCTTAACCGCTCTCAAAAACCAAAAACTAAAGCTGAGATAACGGCTGAAGTAAAACAAGCGAAACAGATATTTGATGAATCCAAAAACATTCAAAAAGATCTTTTCTCCAAAGCCTTAAGTGGTGCTACAGTTGACTTGAAGCCGGTCATTGAAGTTACCAACAAATCGGTTGATGCGATTTTTAATAACCCTGATTCCTTAGCATGCATGGTGAATATTCGTGAAAAGGATGAATATTTACTTGAGCATTCTGTTGCCGTATCCGTTTACATTACTATTTTTGCCCATCATTTAAAAATGAGTAAAAAAGTTGTTCAGCATTTAAGTGTTGGTGCTTTCTTACATGATATTGGCAAAATCAAAGTCCCTGATGATATTTTAAATAAACCCGGTAAGCTCACCGATGATGAGTTTACCATTATGAAAACTCACGCGAATCATTCAATTGATATAATTAAAAAAACCCCTGGCATTAGTAAATTAAGCTTAGAAGTCGCGGCATTACATCATGAAAAACTAAACGGCGAAGGCTACCCTTTTCAAGTTGAAGGCAAAGACATTCATAAATACGGCCGCATGATTGCCATTTGTGATATTTTTGATGCGTTAACTGCAAATCGTTGTTACAAAGACGGCTTTACTCATGGAAAAGCTTTTTCAATTTTAAGAGAGTTAGCCAAAAGTAATCACCTTGATAACAAATTGGTGGAGAGATTCATTCAATGTATTGGTGTATTCCCTATCGGTTCTTTAGTTCAGCTAGAATCGAAGAAACTAGCGGTGGTCGAGCAACGAAACGAAAATGATCCCACCAATCCTAGAGTCCGTTCTTTTTATAGTGTGAAGTTAAATCAATACTTAAATACCCAAGATATTGATTTAACTGAAACAGATGATTATATTGTTAAAGGTGTTAGAGCTGAAGAGTTTGATCTGGACATGAATACCATTATAGAAATGCTCTTAATGGAAGGCTAACGACCTTTGCCCAAGTTTCAGCCCAACTTAATATTTTACATGCCCCCTAATTCACTTGTTTAAGCAGGAAGTCTATGTCTGAATCCACAAAAGAATTAGAACAAAAGTTAGCAAGCGTGATTGACGTTTCACGTGCTAATGCCGAAATAGCTCAAAAGCTATTTGATATAGAAACCCAAATATTAAGCTGTAAAACTAGCCAAGAGCTTTTACAGCAATTGCTCTCATCAATAAAAGACCAATTCAACTTTAGTGGTATTTGTTTACTACTTGCAGACCCTACACCGATTAGTTATTTACTTAGTGGCAATTTGCAATCGAGTTGGCATCAAAAAAATAGCAGGAACATTGCTTTTACCCAGTTGCAACTACTTCACCCTGAAAGAAAACCCTATTTAACTGACAATATTGCAACCATCAAATCAATACTGCCTAAGAACCTTGTCGATAAAACTCAATCTGCCGCACTAACGCCGTTAGTCATAGAAGACAAACTATTTGGTAGCTTACTTTTTACCGATGAGAATAAACAACGCTTTAGGCCTGACTTAGGCACAATCCATTTAGAGCAGCTAGCAGTTAAGGTGAGTTTATGCTTATCTAATGCTTTGATAAGAGAACAGCTTGAATACATGGCTCATTATGACAGGTTAACCGGTGTGGCTAATCGTCGATTAATGGAAGCGTCAATCAATGAAGAGTTGATTCGACAACGTCGCTATAATGTCCCTTTTTCTGTACTTTTTATTGATTGTAATAAATTCAAACAAATTAATGATACATACGGTCATGACTGTGGTGATAAAGTACTAACTTATGTGGCAACACAGCTACAAGAGTTGATCCGTGAAAACGATAAGTGTTTTCGTTATGCGGGCGATGAATTTGTAATTACCTTAGCAAGTCAGAACTACCAAGAAGCACTATTAGCTTGTAAACGTTTAACTGAATTTTTCCAAAATAACCCTATGCCTTACCAAGGCTCACATTTATCCATAACTATCAGCTGCGGCGCTGCGGCAAGTGATGGCAAAAAAACAATGGAAGAGCTACTTAAACAAGCCGACGAGCAGCTTTACTTACATAAAAAGACAGGGATTGGGGTATAAAATTTACAACAAAAAAGCCTGCATAGTCGCAGGCTTTATTTCAATGATTATGCTTTTAAATAGAAAAAGATGAACCGCAACCACAAGTCGTAGTGGCATTGGGGTTGTTTACGACAAAGCGACTTCCCTCTAAGCTCTCAAGGTAATCGACTTCACCATCAACTAAATACTGTAAACTCATAGGATCAATCACCATAGTAACGCCTTGTTTTTCTATAGTCATATCTCCTTCATTGACCTTTTCGTCAAAGGTAAACCCATACTGGAAACCAGAGCAACCACCACCAGTAACATACACTCTAAGCTTTAACTCAGGGTTTTCTTCTTCGGTGATCAATGACAATACTTTCTTCGCTGCGGCGTCAGTAAATTTTATTGGTAATTCAAGGTTTGCAATAGGATCAGACATGGAACTCTACTTTTACTAAAAAAGGGGATAAACTTTATAATCGCGGCAATTATCTTAAACCTGACTAATTTAATCAAGTATTATTCAGTTATTACTCTAAAATCCATGGCAAGGTTTTATTAAGCTTATGATATTTTTGCCATTTTGTTTTTGTCAAAATGGCAGATACTTGAATTTTTTCAGGGATAAAACCTTCTGGCAAAGTAATAATACCTTCTATCATCTGAAAATATTTAAAACTAAATGACAGTTCTTTTCTACTAAGGGAGGAAATATCTTTCAGCGCAAGTTGACTTGGCTTATTAGCCAAACTTCCTTTCAACACTAAATCAACATATCCATTGGCATAGCGTTTTTTCAATTGCTGTTGTACTAAAACAACTTGAAAATTGTAGTGACCAGGGCTTTTACTTGCCGTCATTTTGATATTATCTATGACTAAGCCATCAGCTTCCTTTTCTGGCGCCATAACTTTTTCATAAAAAGCCAATTGTTTCTTAACTTGATAGTGTTCAGTCGACATCTCTTTTAGCATTACCTGAGCATTTTGATTGGCCATTTGTTCGACCGCTAACTCAACTTCTAAAGTATGAATACGCTCAACTTGGCTTGCTTGTGCTTGGTACATTTGCTCGAGACGATGCTTTTGTTGGTCTAATGTTGCAGATTGAAAATTATGATAAAAATTTCCGACCCTATAACCAATAAATAAACATAGGGCTATTAAGATCAGTAAGAATAGTGCTGATTTAAAAGGCCCTAAACGCTCAGTTACCACGGTGAGATTTATTTTTGCTAACCAATTCATTTGTGACGTACAATAACCTTATAAACAATAAAATTCTTATCAGAAAACAACAATTAAGCTAGTTAAATAATAATGAGCTACTTTAGCACAATAAGAAAAAATTTAGCGCTACCTAAAACCTCATGGCAAATCTGTTTACTTGCTATTGTTGGCGGCTTTGCGTCTGCACTTTTTGTTGTTTTATTTACGCTTACAATTGAAGAACTACAACAGCTCTATTTAATTAAGCGCGACAACTATAACACCTTAGATGGCGTAAGTCGTTTTGATTTACCTATCATTGGTGCCTTGATTATACTATTTTTCGGTTGGCTCACTGGCTATAAGTATTTAAGAACAGGCATTCCCTTTGTACTACACCGTCTAAAAGTGTCTCACGGCGTTATTCCATTAAAAAATACCATCAATCAATTTTTTGGCAGTGCAGTGGCTCTTGCCTCTGGATTTTCAGTTGGTAGAGAAGGTCCTGCTGTACATTTGGGTGCTGCTGCCAGCAGTTATATCGGTAGTGTATTAAAACTACCTTACAACAGTATTCGAACCTTATGTGCTTGTGGCATTGCTGCAGGCATTGCAGCAACGTTTAACACCCCAATTGCAGCTGTACTTTTTGTTATGGAAGTCATTCTTCGAGAATATAAAATTCATATTTTTATTCCTGTCATGTTAGCTGCACTGGTTGGCTCCTTAGTCACACGCAATGTTTTCGATATTACTCATAACTTTGAGTATTTTCATAAAATTGAGCTTATTCCACAGCATTATATTCCTTTAATTATTTTAGGCGTTTTTTTAGGCACGCTTGCTGCTGCTTTTAATAAAACATTAGTCACTGTTATTAGTCACAGTAGCAAATTTCATATAGTGCCAAGGCTTTTATTGGCCGCTTTAATCACAGGTAGCCTTGGTTACTTGATTCCTGAGGCTATGGGTGTTGGCAGTGGTGCTATCGATGTTTCTTTAGCCAATAATTGGCATGTAGGTTTGTTATTAAGTTTACTTTTAGCTAAGTTTTTAATGACAACCTTCGCGTTAGGCTTAGGTATACCTGGTGGGATTGTTGGCCCGATTATTGGCATTGGCGCCATTGCTGGTGGTTTAGGTGGCGCCTTAGTTATGCAAGTTATCCCCGGTGAGCACTTAGGTAATGATTTCATTCTTATGGGCATGGCCGGCTTTATGGCGGCTAGTTTGAATGCCCCTCTTGCTGCTTTACTTGCGGTAGTTGAGTTGTCTGGACAACTTGAAATTATTGTACCTGCGATGATAGTTATCACAGTAGCAAGCATCATTTCCGGTCAATTGTTCAATAATCGCTCAGTGTTTACCATGCAACTCGATATACAAGGTCTAGCTTACCGTAAGCCACCTATTGAAAAAACACTACAAAAAATTGGCGTACTTGGTTTGATGATTAAAAACATAGAGTTAACCAAGCAAGCATCTTTAAAATCCATTGCCGGCAGCATTATTGCTAGTGACATCCAAACGCCCGTTATTAATAAAACCACCGACAAAATAATAAAAAATGGCAAAGCTATTGAGCAAGTTAATTATCATTGGGCTGAGTTTAATGAGCACATTGCCTTAGAGCAAAAGCAATCAACTAACCATACCATTACGGAAAAAGAGCGTGTAGAGTACCAAGTATCCGAGAAAATCACACTGCATAAACTGGTGCCATTATCTCAGCAAGCCACCTTAGCAGAAGCGTATTTAGCACTTGTTAATGATCGCTGTGGTGGCGTATACATATATCAAGACAATGCCAATGAAATTATCGGCATGGTTACTTTTGAGCAAATTAGGCAATATCTTGTCAATGGCAAACTAATCAAGGGTGTATTACCAACTCAATCACCGGCAAGAGAGTGCGTCGTTGAAGGAAGAGCAAATTAATGAGCGAATTTTTGTTAAATAATATTTTATGGTTCAAAGCGTTCCATGTGATTTTTATGGTCGCTTGGTTTGCTGGTATTTTTTATTTGCCACGCCTCTTTGTAAATCATGCTGAAACACAATCAAGTGAAGTGGCCGAACATTTAAAAGGCATGGAAAAACGTTTACTCTATTTTGTTACACCTTTCGCGATATTAACGGTAATACTTGGCTCAACCCTAATTTTCGCATACGGCTGGTCTTGGTTTGTTGCGGCCAAGTGGCTCCATATAAAACTAGCTTTAGTGATATTGGTGCTGATTTATCATGGTTACTGTTTCAAGTTAGTGAAGGCTTTTCAACAGAATAAGAATACTCGTTCAGGCAAATTTTATCGATTTTTTAACGAACTCCCCGTCATAGTGCTATTTGCCATAATAATTTTGGCTTATGTAAAGCCAGTTTAAACCAAGTTATTATCAAGTGAATATAAGTTCTTGTAGGCTATCACGCTAATAAAAAATAACTTTAAAGCCCGTGTTCAGTCAGTGTTATTAGTATTTCTTATAACCTTATTTATTGTTTTATCTAAATTATTTTTGGTATTATCACTAAAGGATAGTTTACCTAAATGGAAATAATTGACGATGTGCGCAAAAACAATTACTAATAATTACTCTCTCTTTTCAGCCCTTGTATTATCTTTAACTCTGTTATCTGCTTGCGGTGGTTCAGGTGGCCAAACAGAAACAACACCAATTAATTCACCTGTTAGTGCCGACCTTAACTGGGTAAAAGATCAATTCTCCCCTGCTGGTGACTTTGCAGCACAATGTGAAGCCCCTCGCGTGGGGAGTAGCCCGATTACCGGCGAATCCTACCCGGATCAACATGGCAGTGAATTACTAGAAAAACACTGGCAACGTGCTTTCACCCATGAAACCTACCTTTGGTATCAAGAAGTAATCGATAAAGACCCGAAAGATTTCAATCTTATTGATTATTTTGCACAACTTAAAACCACGGCAGTTACCGACTCTGGCAGAGATAAAGACCAATTTCATTGGCTACAACCTACCAGCGAAGTTGAAGAATTAACTCAGTTAGGCGTAAGTTATGGGTATGGTATTTCTTTTGCTAGAAAAAATAGTGAACCGCCAAGAGAATGGATAGTTCAAAACCTCACTCCCGATACACAAGCACTGACAGCGGGCATATCACGGGGTTCCAAATTATTAGCCGTAGATGGTGTTGACTTTATTAATGCTAATAGCCAAACAGACATAGATACTATTAACAACGCTATCTTCAGCGATGTAGAAGATGAAACCCATACCTTAAAATTTATTGACAACAATGCAGTGGAGTATGAAGTTGAACTGCAAACCGCAGCCATTAGCGGAGTGCCACTACAAATCGCTAAAACAATAGATACGGCACAAGGCAAAACAGGGTATCTATTACTAACTTCATTCTACAACAGCCAAGTTGAGAAAGACTTATTTGATAGTTTTACCACCTTTGCCGAGCAAGGCATTAACGACCTTATTGTTGATTTACGTTATAATGGCGGTGGTTATTTAGCCTTGTCTTCACAACTTGCCTATATGGTTGCTGGCAACAGTGCCACGTTTGGTAAAATATATGAAACCACTGTTTACAACGATAAAATAGCAAATGAGCAAATGCCATTTTTTAGTGAAACACTCGATTTAAGAAGGTTAATCGGTGGTGATTCAATTATACAAGATGGACAAGCATTACCCGCGTTAAATTTAAATCGAGTGTATGTGCTCACCACAGGTTCTTCCTGTTCTGCTAGTGAATCATTTATGAATTCATTGATTGGAATTGATATAGAAGTCATCCAAATTGGCAGCACTACTTGTGGTAAGCCCTATGGTTTTGTTAGTGAAGATAACTGTGGCTCTACCTATTTTACTGTGCAATTTAAAGGGGAAAATGACGCAGGTTTTGGCGATTATGCAGACGGTTTAATACCTGTGCAACTACCAGAAGCAGGCAAATTAGCACAAGTACAAGGTTGCCCAATAACTGAAGACTACCTGCATGATTTGGGTGATGAACAAGAAGTATTACTTGCTAGTGCGCTATATTACCAAGCAAACAATGGCTGTCCTGACATTGTTGAGCAATCCGCAATGAAAATGAAACGGACAAGTTCACAAGCTCTGAATTCAGTAGAGGCTACTAAACTACAGGGTTTATCGCCTTTACAAGATGCTATTATTAGAGATATTCATTTTGACAAATATCGCCACATAAAAGCAGGACTGAGAGATGAAAACTAAGCATTTGTTTAAAGCAAAAAAGGCAATAACCTTATCTATTTTGGCTTTCACTTTGAGTGCTTGTTCATTACAAGCTCATCAAAAGGAAGCTGCGCTATTACCTGTTAAGAGTGAACAAGCAAGAGCTGAAATCATCAATATTGTTAGTCAGTCAATTGGAGGTAAGAGAGTGCCTATTGCGGCCGATGTTTTTCAACACTCAAGTCGATTACTGTTAGGTAAAAAAGCCGTTAATTCACCTAATGGCATTAAAGTTATACCTTCTAATATAGACGCTGCGATAGTTTTTGAGCTAATTAGACAAGGTGATACATGCTTACTTCGACGTATAAATAATGCACAAGAGTGGCAGTTAAAAACTAAGCGTTGTTACAGTCTCAATTAACTTGTTAGCTATTGGTTATCAAATAAGATAATTTAAAAGGCCTAGTTTTTGGCCTTTTAAATTATCTATTCACAAAGGAGTTAACTTTGTCTTTTAAAACGGACTTCAATCCAGACTAATTTTTACTTACAAGTTAAAACGTGTTTTAGCATTCTAAAAATCGCCATTTCGTGCTATATTTTCGCAAAATTTTTCTAAGTACTTGTCCAAATGATGAAATTTCAAGGCAATCATATTCTGTCGGTATCTCAGTTTGATCGTGACGCCATTGCAAAAATCTTAGATGTTTCTGCACAGATGGCGCCCTATGCTGCACGCCAAAAACGCTGTACCGTACTTGATGGTGCTATTTTAAGTAATTTATTTTTCGAAGCTAGTACAAGAACCAGGGTAAGTTTTGGCACCGCCTTTAATTTACTCGGCGGCTTTGTTCGTGAAACAGTTGGACAAGAAAACTCATCATTAAGTAAAGGTGAGTCACTGTTTGATACTGCACAAGTGATTAGTGGTTATAGTGACGTGATTGCCATGCGCCACCCACAAATGCACTCAGTAGAACAATTTGCCAAAGGTAGTACCGTGCCAGTAATTAATGGTGGTGACGGTGCCAACGAACACCCTACACAAGCGCTATTGGACTTGTTCACCATTCAGTCTGAAATGATGCATTATCAAAAAGGCTTAGATAATCTTGATATTGTGCTAATGGGCGACTTAAAACATGGTCGTACAGTCCATTCATTATCTAAGTTACTTAGTCTTTATAATAATGTAAAAGTAACCATGGTATCGCCAAAAGCACTGCAAATGCCCGACAGTGTTATATCTACACTCGAGAATGCAGGCCATCAAGTCGTCATGACCGACACCATGGCAGGTAACTTATCATGTGATGTAATTTATCAAACGCGTATACAGCAAGAGCGCTTTGCCAGTAAAGATGAAGCTGATTTATATCGCGGTCATTTTAGTTTGAATAAAGAAATTTATCAGCAATATTGTCGTGAGAATACGGTGATTATGCATCCTCTGCCCAGAGACTCTCGCCCTGAAGCTAATGAGTTGGACGTAGATTTGGATGATCTAGACAGTTTGGCCATTTTTAGACAGGCACAGAATGGTGTTTTAGTGCGCATGGCACTTTTTGCCTTAACTTTAGGTGTTGAAGAGCAACTAACGCAATATGAAAAAGAAGTAAACTGGCATACAAATAAACGCTAATTTACTTGTTAGCAAATTACTAATCTATAAATTTTCAGAGTGAAACCTTGTCTTCATCAGATCAAGTAAGTAACCATAGACCAATAAAGAGCTTTACTATGAGTGGATCAACAAATTTTTCTACATGCAATTCCGAGCAATTATTTTCTCAAGCAAGAAAGGTTATACCTGGTGGGGTTAATTCTCCGGTTAGAGCATTCAACGGTGTCGGCGGCACCCCCTCTTTCATAAAACGCGCTGAAGGTGCTTACATTTATGATGCGGATGACAATGCTTACATTGATTATGTCGGTTCATGGGGACCCATGATTTTGGGTCACAATCACCCTGCGATTTTAGATGCGGTAATCAATACGGCTCAAAATGGTTTAAGTTTTGGCGCACCAACCGAATTAGAAATAACCATGGCGGAAAAGGTGCGTGAACTAGTACCTTCAATGGAGTCGCTGCGTATGGTGAGCTCAGGCACTGAAGCCACCATGAGTGCTATACGTTTGGCACGTGGCTTCACTAATCGTGACAAAATATTAAAGTTTGAGGGTTGTTATCATGGCCATGCCGATTCTTTATTGGTAAAAGCTGGCTCTGGCGCTTTAACGTTAGGCGTACCTAATTCACCTGGTATTCCTGCTGACTTTGCTCAGCACACGTTAACAGTGAGTTATAACAATCTCGCACAAGTGAAAGAAATATTTGCCAAATACCCCGAGCAAATCGCCTGTATTATTGTTGAACCGGTTGCCGGCAATATGAATTGTATTTTGCCAGTAGCTGGGTTTCTTAAAGGTTTACGCGACGTTTGTGACGAGTACAGCTCAGTATTAATTTTTGATGAAGTTATGACTGGCTTTCGTGTAGCTTTAGGCGGCGCACAAGCGCATTATGATATTAAGCCTGATTTGACCACTTTAGGTAAAGTCATTGGTGGCGGCATGCCTGTAGGGGCCTTTGGTGGCAAGCAAGTAATCATGGATTATATTGCTCCTGTTGGTCCTGTATATCAAGCAGGTACCCTTTCCGGTAACCCAATTGCTATGGCAGCCGGTTTAGCCTCATTAACTGAATTAGCGCAAGGTGATAAGCACCAAGCATTAAGCGCAGCAACAGAAAAATTAGCGATGGGATTGAAAGCAGCAGCTGAGCGTCAAGGTGTTGATTTAAACATTAATTATGTCGGCGCTATGTTTGGTTTTTTCTTTACCAGTGATGAAAATCCTATCACGACCTTCGAGCAAGTAATGGCTTGTGATAGTGAAAAGTTTAAACGATTCTTCCATTTAATGTTAGAACAGGGCGTTTACTTAGCGCCATCAGCGTTCGAAACAGGATTCTTATCTACTGCGCATAGCGATGAAGTTATTGAACAAACCTTAGAAGCTGCGGCCAAGTGTTTTTCACAACTGTAATTAAGTAAAGCTTTCAAGCTTAGTAATTAAGTAAGCAGAGTTATCAGCAAGCTTCTGATAACTCTTTTTCCAACCAATTTAACCCTTGTTGCCAACCTAAGTCTAAACCTGAAAAAGTTTTTAAATTCCAGCCATCCGACTGTCTCATTGCAAAAAGATCATCAACAGCTTTCTCTGCCGCTTGGTTATAAAGAACTACCGCTATGGCTTTAATATTACTTGCAGAGCCTATATTTAATTTGGCTTCAAAAGTATAACTGTAAGGGTTAATTTTGTTGACGAGTAAGCCGAGATCGCCGATAAAGTTATCCACTAAAAATTGATGATACTCTTCTGTCATTTCCAGTGACATTACAACATTTTCATTAACAATAACTTCAGCAATATTGTCACTAATCTTATTGATAGAGCCAAAACTTAATTGGTGCTTCATCTTCGCTTCCCTATGAAGTCTATTCTTATTGAAGCATAATTTATCATTCCTCTATGTATTTGTACAACAAATATACAATACACATTATTTTAACACCTTGTTTACATTAGACAATATAGCTATCAAATAGTTGAATAGTTACAATTTCTCCTGCTTTTACCTTACCCTGCTCTGCGGGTAAAATAATATAACAGTTAGCTTTTGCCAAACTAGATAAAATACCTGATCCCTGAGCTCCTGTTGAAGCAACGACATTTTCGCCTTGCGCATCAACACTCAGCACTCCGCGTTGAAAGTCCATACGACCAGGCGATTTCTTTAAGTCATGGATGCACTTCACCTGTAAACTTGTGCGCGTTAATTCAACAGCATGCTGCATTTTAGTCAAGGCAACTAATGCAAGTTGATGAAAAGTAACAAGTGCTGAAACTGGGTTGCCCGGTAGTCCAAAAAAGATGCTGTTAGGTAATTTACCAAAAGCAAAGGGTTTGCCTGGCTTCATTGCTATTTTCCAAAAGCCTATTTCACCTAAATCATCTAATACCATTTTAGTGAAATCAGCCTCACCAACTGAAACGCCACCTGATGAAATAACGGCATCGGCTTGACTATCCGCTTCGATAAAAGCTTCTTTTATCGCTGCAAAATCATCTTCGATAATGCCAAAATTGATGACTTCAATATTTAGCTTTTCTAGCATTGCGCATAACACAAAACTATTAGTTTCATAAATATCACCTGATTCAAGCATTTGACCCGGTAGCTTTAATTCATCGCCAGTGGCAATGATGGCAACTTTTAACTGACGAAACACCTTAACAGTGCTAATGCCTAAAGAGGCGAGTACACCAATATCTACTGCGCTCAACTTATGCCCTTGCCTAAGCACAGTCTGACCTAGTTTTATATCTTCTCCCACTTTACGTACGTGGGCGCCACATTGTTTATCTTCGAGGAAACTTATATTGTCCTCACTTACTTGAACATTTTCCTGCATCTCGACCGTGTCGCAACTTACTGGCATTTTAGCGCCAGTCATAATGCGGATACACTCACCAATTTTACATTCCCCCTCAAAAGGAGCACCCGCCATAGAACGACCTACTAAGGTTAATGTGCTAGCTTTCTTTATACTTTCGATGGCAAAGGCATAACCATCCATCGCTGAGTTATCATGGTTCGGCACGTTAAGCGGGCTGGTAATATCAATCGCTAATACATAGTTTAACGATTGATTAATGGGGATAGATAAGGTGTCTGTCACGGGAGTAATTTGCGAAAGCATATTTTCTAAAGCAGAGTCAAAGGGTAATAAACCGGGTGCGGCACAATAATCAGACATTAGCTACTCGTATTAAGTTTGGATAAATATAGATTTCAGCTTGAAACTCTCTGTTAATAGTCTTGGGTAAAAGAGAGTTTTCACTGCATCAGTCTACAAGGAACATAACGCTAGTATCGCTCAATTAACCATAAAAGTAATAATTTAAAACGGCAATTTATTGATGTCGATGCAAATATGTAAGATTAAAAAGTATTATTATCTGTGCGATTAAATGATATATACTTATTTATACACACCGAGCTGTAACTACTAACGCTTTATTGAACAAATATAAGGTTAAGTATTTATAAGCCGTAGCAAGGCCATAGGGGCCGAGTTACCAGGGTTAACAAGGAAACAAGTTAGCCTCCCGACATTTGGAAAGGTGATATGTTACAAGACAACTATGGTCGCAGATTCTATTATCTGCGCCTTTCAATTACTGACGTTTGCAATTTTAAGTGTAATTATTGCTTACCTGACGGATATCAGTGCGATCAGCCTCGTGATTTCATTTCACATAGTGAAATAAAGCGACTGACGGCAGCCTTTGCCAGTTTAGGCACTGAAAAAATACGTATTACAGGTGGCGAGCCGGCGCTTAGGAAAGATCTGCCTGATATTATTGCTACTTGCAAACAAACTCAGGGCATTAAAAAAGTTGCTATTACTAGCAATGGCTTCAAATTACCTGAGCATTTACCTTTATGGTTAGATGCAGGTATTGATGCTATTAATATCTCGATAGACAGTTTAGATCCTAGGCAATTCCTTGCTATTACTGGCCACAACAAACTCGATACTATATTAAAAGGTATTGATATGGCGTTAGCTGATGGCCGTCCCAGCGTTAAAGTTAATACCGTATTAATGCGCGAATATAGCGGCCGAGATATTCAAAGTTATTTGGATTGGTTAAAAGACACACCAGTGACTTTACGCTTTATCGAGTTAATGCAAACCGGCGAGAATCAAGCTTTTTTTGACGCACAGCATGTCCAAGGCTCACGTATTAAGCAAAACTTAATACTTGATGGCTGGTTGCCTGTTATTCAAGACAAGGCTTCAGGACCTGCACAAGAGTTTTATCACCCTGATTACCAAGGTCGAATAGGGCTTATCATGCCTTATTCGAAAGATTTTTGTGATAGTTGTAATCGTTTACGGGTGAGTTCGTCAGGCAAATTACACCTGTGCTTATTTGGTGATAACGGCTTATCACTGCGAGAGCAATTGCAATGCGATGAAATTGAACCTTTGCAAGCAAGAATATTATCGTTATTAGGTGATAAAAAAGCCACTCATTTCCTGCATGACAAACTGACTGGCGGCACCAAAAACTTTGCTATGTTAGGTGGTTAGGGTGAATACAAGTGTTCAACATGGTTGTCTAGGTGTAGTACTGGCTGGCGGTTTATCGTCTCGTATGGGGCAAGACAAAGCGCTGTTGACGCGCAATAACCATTCCATGTTATCGTTTTCCAAGCAGATACTTATGGACTCAGGTATAAGCAATGTTGTGGTCAGTGGCAATAATCATGATATTCCCGACTTAGTTGAACAAAACGGTCCTGTCGGTGGTATTTTTAGTGTGTTAGCGAGATTTCCACAGATAAATTCATTATTGATTTTACCAGTAGACTTGCCTTTTATCACGGCAAAGGCTTTAGCCAAGCTTCGTGTTAAGGGAGAGTTATCTCAAAAAGCCACTTTTTTCCAAAGTCATAATATTCCGCTGTATTTACCTAATAATGCTTATTTGGAACTATACCTTAAACAAGCTTTTAATATAAATGATGCAAGAAAAGCTGTAAATACGGCTGCTACTTCTCGATTTGTAACTAAAGGGCCATCAATTAAAGCGTTAATAAACTGTATGCCCCATCAAGCTATTTCTTGCGATGATGAGAAAACATTGTTCAACACCAACACACCTGAGCAGTGGCAACAAGCTAGCAAGCAATTAAATTTTGAACAGGCTAAGGCCTGAATTATCAGTAGAAAGGAAAACTTATGTCTGCACAAGGCGGCAAAACTTTTATTCCATTAAACATCGCAGTGTTAACTGTTTCAGACACTCGTACTATTGACAATGATACTTCAGGTCAAGCATTAGTAGAACGCTTAACTAGCACTGGCCATACCTTGGTCGATAAAGCCATAGTCATTGATGATGTCTATCAACTGCGCGCGCAAGTATCAAAATGGATAGCTGATGATGGTATTAATGTCATTATTTCTACCGGTGGTACCGGCTTTACTGAGCGTGATAATACACCTGAAGCATTGATGGTCTTATTTGATAAAGATATTGAAGGCTTTGGTGAGATTTTTCGTCATGTATCATTAGCTGAGATAGGTACGTCAACTATTCAATCTCGTGCCTTTGGTGGCATAGCTAACAAAACCGTGGTTTTATGTGTGCCAGGCTCAACCAATGCTTGTAAAACTGCTTGGGATAAAGTTATTAAAGAGCAATTAGATGCCAGCCATCGTCCATGTAACTTCGTTCCGCATTTAAATATAAGTGCTGAGCAATGCGAGAGTCGTAACTAATGACAAACTCAACCACAAAGAATGATCAAATAGCACTAAGCCACCTTAACCAACAAGGTGAGGCTAATATGGTTGATGTAACAGAAAAGGCTATGACCTCTCGAACAGCGACCGCGCAAGGTTTTATCAAAATGAATCGCGCTACTTTTGAGCTTATTACTAGTGGCAAACATAAAAAAGGCGATGTATTTGCTGTCGCCCGTATCGCCGGCATTCAAGCAGCAAAAAAATGTAGCGATTTAATTCCTTTATGTCACCCGTTAATGTTAAGTAAGGTGCAAGTTGATTTCAGTCTTGATGAAGAGAATTCGCAAGTGAAGATCACCACCCTTTGCCGTTTAACTGGGCAAACCGGTGTAGAGATGGAAGCACTTACCGCGGCTTCAGTGGCTTGTTTAACGTTATTTGATATGTGCAAAGCGGCAGATCCGGCTATGGAAATACATAGTATCAAGGTATTGACAAAAACAGGCGGTAAATCAGGGCATTGGCAAGCACAGTAATTAGTGTTGGCGATAAAAATTAAAGATATTGGATAAGAGAACATTATTATGATTAAAGTCGTATTTTTTGCCGCATTAAGAGAGCAACTAAATTGCCACGAGTTAACCATAGTTAATGAAAATTTAACCACGGTAGCCGAGTTAAAAGCTGAACTTGCTAGCAAGAGTGAACAGTGGCAAAAAGTTTTTACTACGGGTTCGTTATTGTCGGCTGTAAATCACAATATGGTTGATGGCGAACAAACAATAACATCAGGTGATGAAGTGGCTTTTTTCCCACCGGTTACCGGAGGTTAACTCATGACGACCGAAAACTATGCTCCTGAAATATCAATTCAGTCTGTCGACTTTAATTTAGCTGATGAAGTTGCTTTACTTGAAAAAGATAATGCTATTGATGGTGCTGTGGTTACTTTTACTGGGCGGGTGCGCAACAAAAATGAAGGCAAAGATGTTACCAGTTTAACGCTCGAACATTATCCGGGTATGACCGAAAAGTCGTTAGCTAAAATTATTAGCCAAGCTAAAGAGCGTTGGCGTATTGGCCGAGTAAAAGTTATCCATCGTGTTGGCAAACTTGCTATTGGTGAACAAATTGTTTTTGTTGGCGTTACCAGTATGCATCGCCAAGATGCGTTTGCTGCTAATGAATTTATTATGGATTACTTAAAAGTTCAGGCGCCTTTTTGGAAAAAAGAAAATACCAATCAAGGTGAACAGTGGCTTGCAGCCAAAACGAGTGATGAAAATAAAGCGGCTAAGTGGTAACTCATGATCGTTCGTCCATTTCTGCAGGTACTTTCTTTATTATTTACATTTAGCCTAAGCAGTATCGTTTCTGCTGAGGCAAAGCAGCCACTGCGCATTGCTGTTTCTTCAAATTTTACCCCAGTATTAAAACAACTACTCGTTGAATTTAATCAACAAACAAATATCGACACACAAATCATTAGTGGCGCAACAGGGGCATTGTTCTTACAAATAAAGCATGGCGCTCCATTTGATATTTTTATTGCTGCCGATAGCGTCAGACCCAATCAACTTGAGCAAGAGCAATTAACATTAGCTGACAGTCGACAAACATATGCTTTAGGTCGATTAGCGTTATTATCGCTCAATAACTCAGCCAAATTGATTGACTTGCACACGCTTCCTGCACGTTTCGCTATTGCTAATCCAGATACGGCCCCTTATGGTAAAGCAGCAAAACAGACTCTTGCGCATTTAGGGCTTTGGCAGCAATATCAACCCAAGTTAATTCAAGGGATTAACATCAACCAAACTTTCACTCAAGTTCGCAGTCAAGCGGTACCCTCAGGGTTAGTGGCCTACAGCCAGCTTGTGCTTAATAACTTATCGGGTGCTATCATCCCTGCTGATTACCACCAGCCAATATCGCAACAACTAGTCATCATCAAAAAAAGTAATAACATCAAGCAAGCCAAACAGTTAAGTAAATATTTATTATCTGCACAGGTGCAACAAAAAATAGTCAGTTTTGGCTATGCTAGCTTTACTCAAAATCAAAAAGGTGTAAGTAAATGATCAGTCCAGATTTACTTGCATTGCTGACTACCTTAAAAATGGCAGCATTGACTACGGTCATTTTATTATTGATTGGTACACCCATAGCTTGGTATCTGGCTAATATGCAAAGTCGGGTGAAAGTAATTATTGAAGCAATTGTAGCCCTACCCTTGGTATTACCACCAACCGTGTTAGGTTTTTATTTACTGATTGCTTTTTCACCCCAATATTTACCCGGACAACTATGGCAACAGGCGACTGGACAACAGCTCGCTTTTAGCTTTTCAGCTATTGTCATTGGCTCAGTACTTTACTCTATGCCGTTTGTTGTACAACCTCTACAAAAAGCGTTTGAGCAATTAGGCAAACCCATTCTTGAAGCAGGAGCAATGCTTGGTGCTGGGCCTATTGACAGGTTTTTCAACATTGTTTTTCCTATTACTAGAGCGAGTTTCATTACTGCAGCCAGTTTAGGTTTTGCTCATACCGTTGGTGAGTTTGGTGTGATTTTGATGATTGGCGGCAACATTCCCGGTGAAACTCGTGTGTTATCTATTGCACTTTTTGATCATGTTGAAGCCTTTGACTACGCTAAAGCCCACGTGTTGGCAATAAGTCTGCTGGTAGGCTCCATGATATTGCTTTCAGCCGTTTACCTTTTAAATAGATCTCCACAAACAATTACCAAAAGGAAAAACTAATGGCTTGCCTTTCTTTAGATTTCTCTATGGTATTTAATGCGTTTAAATTGCAACTAAAGCAAGAGATTCCGCTAACCAGTATTACCGGTATTTTTGGCCACTCAGGCTCGGGCAAGTCATCAATGTTACGTGCCATTGCTGGTTTAGAAAACAATATCACGGGTAGTATCGCATTAGATGACAAGTGTCTAGTTGATAGTCAAGCTAAGGTTTTTGTTAAATCAGAACAACGACATGTTGGCTTGGTCTTTCAAGATTCTCGGTTATTTCCGCATTTAAATGTTTTAGAAAACCTGACATTTGCTGTAAAACGATGTCAGCATAACCAGTTAAACTTTAAAGAAATCATCGAACTTACTGAGATAAACGCCCTTTTGCACAAAAAAATCCATGAGCTTTCTGGTGGGCAAAAGCAGCGAGTAGCTTTGGCCAGGGCAATTTTAGCTGAGCCAAAATTATTATTGCTTGACGAACCATTAAGTGCGCTTGATATACCGGCCAAAACAGCTTTATTGAAAATGCTGCTGACAATTCAGCGTAAATTGAATATTCCTGTTTTATATGTCAGTCACTCCCTTGAAGAATTGCAACAAGTTTGCGACAACCTGCTAGTACTAGCTCAAGGAAAAACAATAGGGTACGGCAACATTCATCAAATGATCCATAAACTGAGTCAATCACACACTGCCGATTTTATTCAACATCAAACAAGCATGTCCTTGCCAATAAAATCACTAAATAATGGCCAAGGCTTGGCAGTATTAAGCTTAAATGATGAAGATAACATTTATTTACCTGCTTTAAATGAACAGCCCATTCAGGCAGAGGAGCGGATGCTGCGTTGTTTTATACTGGCCAATGATATTAGTGTTTCATTAACCGAGCCGCTAAATTCCTCCATTGTAAATCATCTACCTGCATCAATAACAACAATCAATACTACCGGCAATAAAGTACTCATCAGTGCAATATGCGGACAGCAAAAGTTTCTTATAAGCATCAGTATTTTTTCTCAACAGAAGCTTGCCCTAAAAATCGACCAAGATGTATATCTGCAATTTAAGGCAAGTGCAGTTCGTACTTATCTTTATTAATATTTAACGAATTAAGCAAAGGGAGTAGCCTGTGCTAACAACGCAAGAGCAACTTAAATATTCACGACAGATTATGATGGATAAAATAGGCGAGCAAGGGCAAGTAGCTTTGCGAAATGCCAGAGTACTCATAGTAGGTGTTGGCGGTTTAGGGAATCCTGCCAGTTTATATTTAGCAGCGGCGGGGGTTGGCACCTTATACTTAGCTGATGGAGATAGCATTGAGTTAAGTAATTTACCTAGGCAAATACAATTTCACCAAAAAGATATTAACCTTAACAAAGCAGATGTGGCCGCAGAAAGGCTTAGTAAACAATTCCCTGATTGTGAAACTGAAGCAATAGATGAAATGCTAGATAAAGAGCTATGCGATTATTATCTACCGCTAGTTGACCTAGTACTTGACTGCTCAGATAACATTAAAACACGCTATTTAATTAACCAAGCCTGTGTTGAACATAAGACTCCTCTAGTTATCGGAGCGGCAACAGGCTTTGATGGTCAACAGCTTGTCGTCGATTCTAGAGATGAGAGTAGCGCCTGTTATCATTGTTTATTTCCCTCGAGTGAAAAAGCCCCTGTCAATAACTGTCAAACAATTGGTATTCTAGGGCCTGTACTGGCGATCATTGCCGGCTCACAAGCTTTACAAGCTATCAAGTTATTAACGAATAATGATGCACAACTAAATCAATTGAACTTGTTTGATGGTTTATCAAACCAATGGCAACAATTTAACATGAAAAAACAAAAGAATTGTACTGTTTGTGGCGGGATGAACTAGCAGGTATTGCGTTTTTTGAATTTTTTATAGCCATTTCGTTCAATGAAAAAATCGAGCGAAATGGCAATAAGCTGTTATTGTTATTTAAATAACCCCATATTTCGATCGGTGAGCGCTTCTCGCCATCCCCCTAACCATTGCGACTTAGCATCAACCCCTTCATAAGGACATTGCTCTTTTGATTTTCCGCTCAGGCCGGCTTGGTATCCATTCGAATGCGCTCTTCCTAACTTATCTCTTTTTTGTCTTCTCATTTTTTAAACACCTCGTAACTATTTCTTAAAAATACCTTTTAAATCACTAAGTCAGGCAATAACCTTTTAGCAATTAAACTACGTTGTGGCCAAATTTGTTATTAAAATACTATGTGCTAAAAACAAATCGACGATTCATTTAAAAGGATTTCATCAAGTGTTGCAAGGTCAAAATGCTAACTTTTATCGCTTATAAAGTAATGAAATTGTTAACAGAAACTGTTCATTATTTCACCGGTAAACTTCTATCAAATAAAACAGAACTTTACAAAAAAGCAATACTTTTTTTATAGAATAAGGAGGAATTAAAATATAGTTTTATAGATAAATTTATTTTAAAAAGTACAAAGCCTCTAAAGTGAAACCTCTAACTATTTCTATATTCTCTTAATTACATTTTAACTTTTTGCAAAAAAACGCGCTTTTTATGTCAATCAAGTTGCAAAGACAATACGTGTTCAACAATCACCTAATAGTGCTGAAAGCAATAAACAGCTCACCCGCAACGTTATTGAAAGTTCTTAGCCTGAAAACGTTGATATGCTTTGATTATGTTTAATTCTATTCGTAGACATTGTGGCATCCAAACCCAAAGAGTTAATGCAACAACACAAGCAAGATTGGTATCATATAAAAGGCCAAGTAGACTAAAGATATAAATGATAACTCTATTACTATAAAGTAAATAATGGCGCTGCTTACTTCTGCTCATAATATCTCCTTGCGTTACACCCTAAAAAAATCATCAAAGTGAATTAGATTAGTAGTAATGATCAAGCATAAGTTAGGCCAAAAACTAGTTTAATAATAAATAGAGCTTATGAAAATCACCTTAGCAAATAAAACTAATAGAAAGAAAATCCGCCAATTTTATATATGCCAAAGCTATTCTGTACGATTTATGGGTTTAGATAATTGCTACTATATTGAGAAAAATAATCTTATTATTGCTAGTGTTATCATTTCAAAAATTAATAAAATGAATAACCAACATTTCCTACATGCGCTGGCTGTTGATGTTAATTATCAAGGTCAAGGAATTGCCACATTACTGCTTCAACATGTACAAAAATATCATCAGCCACTTGTTTGCTTTGCTGCCCAAGAGCTAAGTTACCTCTATTTGCAAAGCAATATGAAAGAAATTCAATCCAATTATCTTGAAGCACAATTAAATGACATTTTGTTTTCTCGCTTTATACAATACAAACGAAACAAAAAGTTTTTAAAAGCCTTTATATCTACCCAGCATGATGTAATACATCCTGTGACTACTTAAAGTGAAATTAGAAAGGTTAAAGAAGTGAGAGCTATTGCGACTTAAAATGATTCCTCACAATTTATGCTCTCTCTTTTAAAATACGTTATAACAACATATTTCACATTATTGAGTTTACATGTGAAATAACCAATATCGACTTTGCATGAAAAATTGTTTAAAATTATATAGTCTATGCTAAATCTACATTGGGTAGCATTTATGAATCACCTTAATTCTAAGTTTACGGAAGTAAGCCAACATTTAGAATAATCAATACAGATTGAAGTTTATGAAGGATGAAACCATATTTGCTTTAAGCCAAGGGCTTTCGGAGTAGAAAAGAATGAGGTTTATTCTAACAATATGCTTGCTTTCATTAGCGTTTAAGTCATATGGTCAAGAATTTACAATAGCTGTAAATGAAAGGGATATTTATCGCTTTAAAGATGAAAGTGGTACTTGGATTGGTAAAGATATTGAACTTGCCAAAGCGGTATTTCGCAGAACTTCCCATCAATTTAAAATAATTTCTATGCCTTGGCCCAGAGTATTAAAAGGTCTTGAGTCTGGGGCTGTTGATATAACTCTTGCAGCTGCAGTTTCACCTGAACGCCAAGAATACGCCTTGTTTACCAAGCAAGCTTTTCGTTATAGCCATTACATGCTTTTCGCTCATAAGAATAAGTTAGATCTATTTCAATCCATCAAAAATCTAGCTGATTTGGCAAATAAAGACATCCTTATAGGCGCGCTTCGTGGTGCCATTTATTCTGACTCATATAATGAACTGCTAAAACAACAAAAATTCGTTGAGCGACTTGCTTATATAGATAATGATCAAAAGCTGCCTAGTTTTGTTCTTAAAGGGAGAGTTGATGCATATATTGATTCAGAAATTGAGGGCAAACATTATTTATTAAAACAAACGAGTTATAGCGCGAACATAGTGCCACTTTTTAGGATCACCTCTGATGAAGAAGCTAAAAGTAAAATCATGTTTAGTAAAAAAACCGTATCTCAACGACTAGTTGACGAATTTGATAAAGCATTAGCAGAGCTCCATAAAAGTGGAGAATATGAGAAAATTTCTAATAAGTTTGAGTTGCCAAAGCAAACTTTATAAGTAAAAGGTTAAAAGTTCAGGTTCTTTAATGCACTTTTTGAGATTAACAGAATGAAAACTAGTTGAGCGAACTTCTATTAATTGCGAATAAAGTTCCTAGTGAACGAAAGGGAATATTGAATTTGTGCCATGTTGTCGATTGCCAGCAAACAGCATAAAAAGCCAGTAAGCACCTATGAAAAACGAAAGAAAAGAAGGGCGACCAGAGCGTGCTTTTGTTGGCTTTTTCTCAAGATGAAAGCCAATATTGCTAGTACAAACACATAGCCAATTTAAATTGAATAATACTCGTCACGTTGCACGAAGAAGAAACATAGAGCATACAAACTCTAGTTGTACGCCATTTCTACGTCTTCGAACAAGCGCACCTAAACTTTGGCGGTAAGTGAAAAGAAAAGTAGAATGTGATTAGCGTTCGCGACAAACTGAAACAGGGTAGCAAACAAATTAGTGTGCTACCTATGTCACCTATCCCGATAAAGATTAATTGGATAGGTGGGAGAGCAATAAATAGTTTTAAGTTTCAAAGTCGTTAGCTTGGAGTTCTGTAAATAACTGTACTAATCATTAATATAAGATAAAAATGTGGTTAAAATTAGCTTAAGGTATTAATAATTTAACAGCGAAAACAATATACAGCTAAAGACTTCTTTGTGGCAATGTAAACATAAATACCCATACTTTTACCGTCTTATCCGTGCCTCGCAATCAAAGTTTAGGCTTGACGAAGTTTTCTTTTAATCATCATTAATTTGCAAAAAAACGTTAGGTGAATTAATTAAATTAATCTATTATTATTCTGATTAAAAAAAACACAATAATAAGGGAACTATTACATGTCAGTAAAACATACGATTAACTTGTCTAAAATACTCATATTTACCTTAATAATATCTTTAGCTGGCTGTGGTGGTGGTGGTGGTGGTGAAAATAAAGATACTACTGCACCAGTGATAACTATCTCAGGAGAAAACCCTGCAAATATTCTGTTAAATGAGGCCTATAATGATGCTGGTGCCTCTGCAGTGGATGACAAGGATGGAAATGTTACCGTAAGTAGCACGGGAACAGTTGATACTTCGGTGGTAGGTGAATATACGATCACCTATTCAGCAACAGATTCAGCAGGGAATACGTCTACTGCAGCACGAGTGATTAATGTACCAGTGATCACTATTGTAGGTGAAAATCCAGCAACTATCATTCAAAATGAAGCCTATTCAGACGCAGGTGCAACTGCATTAGATGATATAGACGGTAATGTTACCGTAAGTAGCACGGGAACAGTTGATACTTCGGTGGTAGGTGAATATACGATCACCTATTCAGCAACAGATTCAGCAGGGAATACGTCTACTGCAGCACGAGTGATTAATGTCTATTGTGGGTGGCAGTCCGCTTACTATTGCAATAGGCAGCACTTATGTAGATCAAGGAGCAACCGCACAAGACGATGTTGATCAAACGGTAGAGGTTACTACTAGTGGTAATGTTGATACGGCAGTCCTTGGTAGCTATACTCTAACGTACACCGCAACTGATACCGCAGGTAATGAAGCAACCGCAACGAGAGTTGTTAATGTTGTAACACCTTTACAGGGTGTTTTATTAGACAGCCCTGTAGCGAATATTGGTTATAAAACGGATAGCTCGGAAGGACTTACTGATGATAAGGGGCAATTCCCTTATTTACCAGGAGAGACCGTAATTTTCTTTATCGGCGATCTTAATTTTCCCGCAGTAGTTGCTTCAGGTGTAGTTACGCCTGAAAATATCGCGGCTGGCGATAGCATAACACAAACCAATATTTTACAAATACTACAAACGTTAGATGCAGATAGTAATCCAGACAATGGCATCTCTATTGTTGATGGAGCTCATGCTGCTTTTACGGATACTACCTTAGATATAACCAGTGCTGAATTTGATAGCAATGTTGTTACCGAACTTGCCGTTATTGATGGTGGTTTATCATTAGTAAATGAAGCTCAAGCTGATGCTCACTTTAACGATACCTTAAAATCACAAATTGTAGGTAGTTGGATGTTCTCTGAAGGTGACGGTATGAGGAATATTTTAACCTTCATTGACGATAGTCATTATGCAATTTTCCATGAACATAATGATGCTAATGATGATTGTGATGATCCAGAAGGTTGTCAAATTGCAGGTTCTGGTGAGTTTGGTAGTTATACTTGGGATGTTGAAACCAAGGAGTTCACTTCAATGGTTATTTCGGAGTCTGATGGATCAGGTGGTTTAGGTGGGCTTACTGCCATCGCATCTATCGAAGATAATATACTGAAATTCCTGATCGATGATGAAGATTCTTCTGAGCCAGCAATTGTATTATTTTCAACAATTAACAATGACAGTAATGCGTTAATTGGTTCTTGGATTGTCGGTAGCGGCAATGTTAATGATATTAATATACTGACCTTCCTATCTGATAGTGAATATGTAATTTTTCATAATGCTAATCCTGAAAGTTACTCTGGGGAGGTTCAAGCTGTATCTGGAGAATTTGGTCAATATTCGCTAATCGGTACTGATTTTACTGTTTTAAGCACCACGGTGGATACTGATGGTGATGGTGGTCTGTACAATAGAGATAACCCTTCGAGTGATTTAGATAGCTTGGTAATTGAACCATGGGGAGATATAGTCTTAACTGAACCTGAGGGCGCGTTCAATGTTGCTCGAATTGGCAGTTATGCTGTTGCTTTGCAAGATTACGACGCTAGTGGCTCACTTGGTACTATTACTACTCAACGTGAGCTGTTTGGTTTTTCAACCAGCATTATTAATAAAACTTGGCAAATGACGCTTGATTTGCTCTATGATGACGATATTACCCTTGAATTTACCTTATCAGCCGGAGGCGTAGGGGAAATGAAAGAGATATCAGAAGTTGACACTACTGCTATTAATTGGCAGTGGAATTCAACTGGAGATATTACCTTCACCTTTAATGATGGTGAAAGTGACTTTGTTGTCACCCTGATTAAGCTTGCCGCACAAAGTTCAACAGGTATGCCTATTTTATTGAGTTTCAGATCAAATGATAACCCGCCTGAAGACACTCTGCTTGAAACTGAGTTAGTTGAAAAAACTCAGTAGTACTATTTATATGGATTAAAAGGCTGTGATATCACTATCGCAGCCTTTTTTAATACACCACTATTAATGTTATGCTGATTAACGTTACCAACTTAGTTGCTATTAAGTTATTTAATGAATTTGCAGAGTTAGTTAGAGCAAGACATAGCTAAAATGAAGTATTTGATTCCCTTTTCATTAAAAGCCTCTTGTAAGCCATTTCTAAAAGAAGGCTGCATTTTTTTGCAAATTTACTTTTTTGAAAAACTCACCAAAATTTTGACTATCAAGTAATTGAGCGTAATAAATGAGACTAGTGTTAGGAGGAAATTGTTTTTGCAATTCGATAGTAAACTGGCTAGTGAAAGCTGGGAAGTCCAGTACGTTTTAAAAGGCGCACATATTATTGTTTCACCATACTTTGTAGTGGTTACAATTTCTGAAAATGAGGTTCAATCTAGAACTGGAATTTTTACCCATCGACTAGATAAGCTTCAACTTAAAACCGTAGAGAATATTGAAATAGTAAGTACTTTGTTAGGTAGGGTATTTAACTACAGCACAATTTTATTATATGCTCATGGTTCATGGGTAAGATTGCCTTATGTAGTTCAGCCTGATGAGATAAAAAAGCAAATAGAAAGTAACTTAGAAAACGTAAGAAGTAAGTGATTTTCCGCATGTATTAGCTTGGTATAAAATAGGATTAACTTTCTTTAGACAATAAAAAAGCACCAATTACTTATTAAAGATAAATGGTGCTTAATGTTTTACTCATTACTTGAATGTAAGAGTATGAAACAGATTAACTTACTGTTTTTTGAATCTACGTGATGCTAAACCCATAATACCTAATGCGAAGATGGCAAGGGTAGAAGGTTCAGGAACAGGTTGAGTATCAAACAAAGTAACATTACCGTAATTATTACCAACACTCATAGATTGAGGTGTATTTGAAAAGTTATATGTTCTGCTGAATTCAGCATCACTGGATCTGTTATAGTAAACTGTATGAGACCATGGTGAATCACCAAGAGCACGTATACTTAACAATAAGTCACCATCATTTGGATTGTAATTAAATAAACCGTTAAAAGTAATTAGGTCACCATCTATATATGAATCATTAAAACTTTCAGTTGAGAAAATCATACTTTGTAAACCAATGTTATTATTGAAATCATTAGTTAAAGCATTAACATTGAAATTACTAATTGATAAGGATAATTCCCATGAGTTATTTGCCGAAAAGCTACCACCGGAAGAGATAAAACTGATACCAGTTATATCCAAAGTGTTAGAAAATAAAGAGTTATCATAAACTTGTTGATATAAAGCCACACAAGCGAAAGTACAATCTCCTCCTTGATTGTCCAAACCTCCATCGATAGTGATCAGCCCAGCATTAGCAAAACCACTAACAGATAGAATCAATCCAGCAACAGTCGCTTTTAACATTTTTATATTCATTGTTTTTTCCTTAATAATACATTCTTGAAAATAGATAGGTATTTTTTATAGGTACCCTAATGGAGCAATAAGTATACCGCTTTTAATAAAGCTTGATATTTCAGTGCGATAGTAGAATCCAACAATATATTAATGATGGAACTGTAAAATAGTCCGACACACTTTAGTCCGTAACCAGCTCTATTTATTACATTTATTTAACAAATACATTCCTGCCTAATTCCTCACAGCAAGCAACCATTATTGATACCATTGAATTAACAAGGCAGATCTAGCGTAGAGCAATTCACCCCATAAGCACCTAATAAAAGTAGTAAGTTAAGCCTGTTTTTCGTACAAGATAAAAATGACACACTGTAAACTTATCATTACAATATAGATTTTAATATGACAGCAGCTAACAAAACACCTACCAGTAAATACATGAGTGGGGATATCAGGCATTTAATCAACCAAGCTATTCAAAATGAGTTAGTCAATTTACCAACAACACCCGCAGAAATTAAAGACCCTGTTCAGAGATTAAACTTCTTAACTAAATTTATGCCGTTTGATCAACAAACCTTCATTAGTGAACAAAAAATGCGTGAACGGGTTAATTGGAATACCCATGGCCGAGTGTTCGGAAATAAGGTGATCGGGCGACCGGAATTCTTGGCCGAGTAAAACTGGGTATGCAGGCATGAGCCATGAGAAGTTTAGCAGGAGGTAGGAATAGAGCACAAAAACGCTGTTGTGATTATTTTAACTACTGCAGAATAGAACAATCATATTTAAAGTAATAAAGAGCTTAAACATTAACAAGTTTAATCGTTAGAAGAATATTTTGAAGTGACACCTGAATGACACCGACAGAATTATGTTTGTAGTTACTTACTAGGAAAAGCAGTTAATATGGTGGCCCCTCTGTGATTTGAATATAAAAAATAACACACTGATAAATATAAAATTAAACAGAAACATGCAAGCAAAATGTTACTTACAGTGTTACTAAAAACATAAATCACTTATTTCGATTTATTCATAAAACATCCGAATTTTTCACTACTTCTTTTTAACTATTAAACCTACAGCTATGTTATACATAGGCTTGTTTGGTTTTTCTTCATTTCTACAGCTATTTGCTGTCGATGTTCATTTGCATAATGAAATCAATCGGACGTTTCTTAATACTCTGTTATCACTTTTAACCTATTTGTACCTTTTAGACTCCAATTTCTTAAACAAAGTGCATGTAGATGCAATGATATTGAACGTCTCCGTTAAATTATATTCAGCTACTCCCATATCAACTTCTAATTTTTCATTATATTTTTCAGTTTCCTCTAATATAAATGGAATACGGCGCTCCAAATCATCCATCGTCAAATTATGTAATTCATACCTAAGCTCTTCACTCTTACTTTCAATATAATTGAGGTATTCGCGATGAACCTTTTTTACCGGCATAAAAGAGGTTTTTAAATAAAAATCTAGATGTTCGATGTTGAAAAAATTTGTTAAAAATCTAGGTTCAACTAATCTTATGGTGAAGAGTATGTCTGTGAATTTGTCTCTTATCTTATTTATCTCATCGGGCGTTAACAAGCGATTTTCCATTTCCGAAACTAACGAGTCTACACAACTAATAACTTCGGAACATGAACTTAAAAAATTTTTCGTCAATAATCGATCCCCCCTCAACGAGTCTAAGTTTATAGATATTGGTCTGAAAGTATCGTATATTTTTTCTCTAAGGTTACTACATTCTTCAATGCTCAAAGTGACTCCAGCTTCTATTCTAGTTGATGTAGATTCACCAAAGTTTGCCGAGCCAATGTAGACTAAGTCGTCGGATACTACTAATTTTGAATGATTTCGAGTGCACAAATAGATTGAAGTTTCAAAATACTCATCAAGAGACCTTTTAAGCTCTCCTAAATAATATGAAAGTTTAAAATTTGCTTCATAATCACAAAATAAACTTAGTTTTCTTTTAGGTTTCATTGGCCGCACTCCCATGCTAACCAAAACCCGGCGAATAGAGTCCCCACTAGGAGGAGTATATGTGGAAATTAAAATATCTCCTTTACTTTGTGTTAATACCTTCTCAAAGTTAAAGCTAGAATAACTTATTAGTAATTTTGTTTCGTGAGCACTTAAAGAAATTTGTTCACTTATATAGTCACAAGGGTTAGACATAACTGTATCCATACTGTTTTAATTATTTTTTAATTTACACGAGAGTATCTTGTATTAAATTCGAAATATCAACAAGCTAAAGAATAATTCTTCAGTTAAATTCAGACAAATTAACAACCTGTGATACCTTATTTTTTTAATCTAATTGATGTGAGGAAGAAATGCCAAGAGGTGGAAAACGTCCAGGTGCTGGCGCACCTAAAGGAAACACTAATGCACTTAGGCATGGCGGAAGAGCAAAAGTTCTGTTTGGTATCCCACTGGAAATCCAACTAACCCGTTTTGAATATAGAGCTTTATGCTTTGAACAGTTGGAAGAGGTTAAACTTCGTGATGAGAATCTTTTTGGGGAAATATCTATGGATTATGTTGCTCATAAAAAAAGATACCAAGGGACAATTGAGTTTAACGAGAGAATTAAAAAAAATAATTTATCTAGGAAGTTTATTACAAGAACCGTGAATGGATACTTAAAAACTGATCAAATACTTTGACTTTGAGATTACATCTTCTAACCAAACAATCAAAGAGCTGATCAAAAACATCATAACCTTCATATTAACAATGTATTAGCTTAAAACTAAAATTTGATCATTATAACTATTAGAAAAATTGATCAAAGTATATCTCTTGAACAATAGACATTTAACTAAACAGCTCAAAAAAATCTTTTCAATTTTTTAGCACCCTCTTTATCATCTTTCGTAGTTGGGCCATCTTGGACTTAATAAGATCTGTTTGAACGTTACAATAGTTGGATAAAATGAGCTTTAATCGAATAACATTACTACCCGAAGGATTTCTAGGTCCTCAAATTCGTTTTAATTATGAAGAGCTAAGCTATTATTTTGAGCAAAATAAATTAGGACTCATTTCTGATCAAATTTTACTGAGGTATCTAATTTCAGATGTTCTAGTAGCAAGCTCTGACAGTTCGAACAAAAAGAAATACTTCGATTGCCTTCAAACTTCAATAGAATTGAGAAAAGATGTCACTCTAAAACCAATACATGAAGAAGAAGGTTGCTTACGCAATTACTTAGCCATATCAGTAAGCATTTCAATGTTCAGAACAATTACAGAGCGTAGCAACTCCAGCTTTTACACCTATCTCTTTCCATAGTTAATGTGAATTAACTACAACCCAAAAATCTATTACAACTTAAAAATTTATTTATTGTGAATAAAGGGGCTTTTGCCCCCTGGAGAAAAATAATGAAATTCATAAAATTGCCTTATGTTGAAGAACTAACTGGCTTCAAGAAAAGCTCCATCTACGCAATGATGAAGGATGGCCGATTTCCTCAAAATATAAAAATAGGTGCTCGAGCGGTGGTATGGAATAGCGACTCTGTAGAGCAATGGATGCAAGACCACATCAAAAGTTCAGCAGCTAATGACTAGATAATAAGGCTGACATTAAACCATTCTACTCAAGATTTAATGTCAATAAAATCATCAAATTAATGTAATTCATTCAATGAGATTATTATGACAAATAGTATAAGAAATATTACCAAGATCGATCATCTATCGATTGAACTCAGAAAAGAATCAACAAAGGATTTAATTCTATTGGAAAAGCAGATCATTGAAATATTGACACAATACGGAGTTCGAATAAGTAGTAAAAAGCCATATTCAATGACATTTTTTGATAAGGGCTATTTACTATATTCTCACTCTTCGCTTTCAAAAAAGAGGTCCGCTGGAAGTATTAAATTTAGTACTAAGCGGTTATGCATAAAGCTGGAACTTAATGGTGCACAGTGTGAGAAAATAAATCTAAACTCACAAGGATTTAAATGTATTAGTGACCTATGTAAAAATCACCAGGCAATTATTAGGCGCATTGATATTTGTTTTGACGACATAACTGGAAAATATAACTTACGAAGAGCCGGACAAGACTATAGCGCAGGCCAATATGATTCAACTAAAGGAATTAGGCCGCAGAAAAAAACATACCTCTCATCAGGAAGAACTTTGTACATTGGTAGCCTCAATTCGTACAAATTACTTAGAATCTATGATAAGTCTGCAGAACAAAAACTTCCGTCCTACCACCTGTATTACAAAAAATGGGTAAGACATGAGTTAACTTTAAGAAACCAGGGGAAAATCAGGATTTCTCTGTCCGCTATAAATAATCCGGACGGTATTTTTTTAGATGCTTACCCCAAAGCTCATAGAAAACTATTAAAAAATGTGACTCCAATTTCAATTGAACGAATTACTGCTATTCAAACTGCCACGACCATTAGTCAAAAAATAGAGTGTACTCGTAAGCAAAGAGGACGAACATTAAGGCTAATTAGAGACGTTTTAGGAAGTGATTCTGAAACACTAAACCTGCTGGTTAGAGATGGCAATCCATCAGGAGTGATATTACCTGAGGAAATAACTCTGAAAAAAATAAGACAAGAATTAGTAGAGTTCTTTGATCAAAATAATATGAACAGCAAAAGGAAAAGTCATGATTAAGTTAGAAAATTTAGACCTTATTAAAGACAACCTGAAAGAAGACATGTTGCATATAGAAAAACTTGAGTTAGAAATGAAAAATGCAAGTAATGAATCAAGCGATTTTGAAAATAATTACGGACATATTCAGGAGTTTATAAGTGGAATAGAAGCACTTAAGTGGTTGGAAAAAGATATAGCATCACCTGAGGCCCTAAAGATTGTAAATCAACTGTATTTGGTCGTGAACCAACTCTATGTACTGTCTGATCTACTTGTAGAAGAATCTAATCTAACGTCTTCCAAATTCGCTTTAAAAGTATGTAATATCGATTTCGGAGATATTATTGAATTTACTGACAACAATGGTTGGTATTGTGCTTTATCGGTCAAAGAAGCGAGTTTAGAGAGAAATAACCATGTGTATTTAAGTGGTCCTCGAGTTTCCAAAGCAGGAAAAATTGGTGACATTTATAAACGCTGCATTGTTGAAATATCGTCTGTTCAATCGAGATTGAAAAAGATTTAACATATTCTTTTAATAAATAGCCCTTCAATACTATATATTAAGGGCTATTAAAATTGGATACCTATGATTCATCCGTCTTTTGAAGACGGAACATAAGATTTAGTTTGTAGCAGCCTAGACTTTATCTAATGATTCTAAGTAGCAAGGTTAATCTATGTATGACAAAAGGCTTCAAGCTAATTACATTACTGCCGAAGAGCTTCCATCATTTGATGTTAAGTTTAAGTCTAAAACTGCAATTTTCACTTAAAACCTCACATCCACTTACAACTGAAATTATATTTAAGATTTCTGCATGGTGTTAGGTATCGAATCCCCAAAGCGGACATTGGAATCACTCAAGTTTTAAACGAATTTAGAGTATTAATTCTATGGCGGTTTCGCCCCCTGAGCGAGATAGAAAGATAAAATAATTATTGAGATTTATAACATGGTCAACAGAGACCACCGGAGCATATCGAGAAGGTCCTTTAGATTGGCTTTGTTAAATTTCTATTTTAACTCTATTTCCACAAAGGAGAATTCATAATCGTTAGCATTCACGACATCATGCTCGACACCAGCAGACCTATAATACGATTGCCCAGCTTCAAGCTCTGCGACATTTTCACCTTCGCTAGTTTCGATAAGAAGTTTTCCTTCCATGCTTGGAACGACAATATAGTCGTAACCATGCTTGTGCCAACCGGTCTCAGCCCCAGGAGAAAACCTCCACTCGGTGATAATGGCACGCACATTATCAATCTGAAGGGTTGCTTTAGCCTTTGGTCTGTTTGATATTATAACAGGTCTCCTTAAAGATTTAATGCCTTCTTCTAAGGTGGATTATCCCCGCCTAAGAGTAATTTTTATAATTTAAAATCAGGATTATCTAGCAATGATTTATATCAGTTTTTGGTAAATTCTTTTCTGATTAGCCACTTACCTGTACTTAAAGTTCCTTGAATATCACTCTCTGACAAATTATTATTTTTTAATGCTTTTATTGTAGGACTAATGACCGAAGGGATTTTTTCTCCTCCTAATGCTCGAATTGCTGAATCAATGGCTAGCTTTGCCTGAATTAAAGGGAAGTCAGTGATAGTGACATCTATATATTTATTTTTTAAATTTTCTATCGTTTCTAAATTCGAATAAAAAGAAATAATCTTAACGTTGTCACCGTATAACGAATTATAATGAACCATAATATTTGCTGCAACAGCATTCGAAATAACATAATCTACGCTATTTTCTGCAAAAAAAGTCCTTATTAAACTAGCTTGCTCTCCAGCCTCTGTAGCTCCATAACCTATATTTATCAATTTCACATTTGGATATAACTCTGCGGATTTAATAATAGCTTGAAAAGTACTTTCAACCCATTTTGAGTCTTTAGGTCCAGGAAGTACTCCTATGCTGATTTCTCTATCATTTTCAATTTGAATGATACTATCAAATGCAAGTTTTCCAACATTTGACCATGATACTATTGAATGAGAAGTTATATTTGGATTTTCAATACCATTAATTAAATCAATAACAATTTTTCCTTGGCCAATTAACCTATCTATTTCATAATTTAGTTTTTCAGGATCAACCGCGGCAATTATAAATGCATCGGCACTTTCATCTTCACATTGCTTTAGTTGTTTTTTTTGTAAATCAATATTGTTGTAGCTTCCGGCATCATAAACGGCAAGGTTAACTTTCAATTTTTCAGCTTGAGTGTTCAATACATGTGAAACTCCCCACCAGTATTTGTCCCTGCCATTTGGCAATAATGCACAAATTTTCCATGTTTTTGATGTTTTTTTTAAAAGAGAGTAATGGATCTTTTTCCCATCTGAAATTACAAGGTATGAACTTTCCCCTATAGCAGTTTCTGCAAAAGTACAAAGCAAAGTTGTAATTATAAAAAAATTGATAAAATACCATTTCATTTTATTCTCGCTTTCTATTTTTAGAATTAAATATAAACCCTCCTTACAACTTACACGATATTAAAAATTAGCGAAATCAAAAGCGACTTTTGACGCTTTTGATTTACCTTTTAGACAAATAATGCCCAAACTTTATAGTTGTTTAATTCTCACTATGGCTCAATGCTTATTGCAATCATATCAGCATCCAAGCCCTCATCCCCTTCATTAATATGGATTTCTCGTATTACACCCGAGCAAGTTGCTTCATGCTCAACTTCCATCTTCATGACCTCCATAATAAAAAGTACATCCCCTGCTTCTACTTTATCACCAACTTTTACCAATATTTTCCAAATATTACCTGATGTTTGTAGTGTTATATGTTCCATAGATATATCCTCTGGTGAATTTTGTTACTTGGTTATTTTATCATCAGCACAAGCATCGGATTGCTCTTTACTAAGTAGTTGAGCTTGTTGTACTGTAATTTCTGTGAAGTATAGTTGAGTTCCTGGTTTTGCTTGTGCTAGTTTCCAAAATTCACAGCCCGGTACTGTAAAAGGGTTAATAAACCCTCCCATGCTAGGCCCATCATTCACTAAAATGATCGGGGTTTCTCCAGCTAAGTTTATTCCTCCAACAGGGTAGCCCTGATCGATAATGTTTGATGGTTCATTGCCGTGTTCTGGTGGTTTATTATGAGCCTTATCGGTAAATGACAGTTTAGGGCCCTCTAAACGAAAGCCGGTTCGATCACTTTTACCTGATAATTTCCATGGTTCACTTAAAAACTTAGTTTTACCAGCTTCATTTAGCCAGCCGACATTAGGCCCGTAGACTACATTGATAGAAACCGCATTATTGCTATTTATATCGGGTAATGCTTCACTTTTAACCTTACGGTTAACTAATGTGTCATTCACATCAACCGCTCGCCAATTAATTTGCTGTCCTTTTTGTAAAGCGTGACCTTCAATACCACCTACTCCAGCCTTATGAAAAGTTGACTGAGAGCCAAGCCAAGGTTCTGAGTCAATACCGCCTGCGATTGCTATATAGGCTCTAACCCCTTTTTTTGCAAAAGCCAAAGCCAGCTCTTGACCCGCTTTGATGTGGATACTTGTCCACATTGGCACTGCTTCCCCATCTATTTTGGGCGTCATATCTGCGCCGGTAATCGCTATCACAGCATCTTGTTCAAAAGCTAATGTTGGACCGATATATTGGCATTCTAAAGCAGCCGTTCCTACCTCGTTACCCACTAATCTGTTGGCTAAACGAAATGACCAACTATCCATAGGGCCTGATGGCGGGAAGCCTTGATTTCTAAAACCAAGTCGACCGGGATAATCTTGTACTGACGTTTCTAAACCTGTTTTAATTACAGTAAACATGATGATCTCCTAAAACCTTTTTGTAATGTCTAAATTATTAACCCAGTCATTATGATTTTTCACCGAAAATTTTTGATACTCAATCAAGTTGTAAACATAACTGCCATCATTAACTTGTTGCTCATAATACTCAAACGCTTCTTCATCACAGGGGACAAACTTGACTCTATCACCTGGTTGAAACAAACAAATACTATTTTCAAAAACATCAAAACGTTTGGATGTATCCCAAATAGGTACCGGAGTACGAGCAAATAATTGATAACCTCCTGGTAAGGCTTCTGGATAAATAGCTGTTGAAGCTCCTCCCATACCAATTGCACCTTTAGGCGTCCATGTTCTAGGCGGATTATATTTAGGTGCCGTTAGTTTACAACGAGGATCAAGTGGCATCATAAAGGGTAACCCAGGCCAAAAACCAAGCGATGAGATCCAATATTCCGTTCCTGAATGCACCCGTGCGAGCTGTTGAGCGTTTTCTAAGCCATTTAGCTCCGCAACATAGTCGGGATCATAGATTTTTTCATTATTGATTTTAATGCGGTAATCATCAATAGCTTCTTTCGTCCAGGGATCTAAATATACTGCCGGAATATAAAATATGCGGCTGTCGAGCACAATATCATCACTTGGTCCAAGTTCAGAAATTAGTTCGGTTAAATAGGTGACAGCACTGTCATAGCCAATAATTTCAGGCTCATAATGAATCAACATTGAGGCAAAACAGGGTGCTGATTCTATAATACCTAGTTGCTTATTATCTTCCAATAACTTGGCTAGTGCTTGTGCCTTAAAATTGAGTGTGAGATTCATTTCATCGCCAAACTCAATCAAAATGTAGCGATCGCCACCCGGACTAAATCGTGGTTTATCATAAATCATTAGAGTTTACTCCCATCAATGTTCAACTCTTGCGCATGTAACTTAATAAAACTTGTACTAACAAGACCTTTTTGAAATTCACCGTGTTTCAAAATATCTAATAAAAAAGGTAAATTTGTAAATAACCCTTCTACTTTAGTCTCTGACAATGTACTAATCATAGTCGCTATCGCTTCATCACGGCTTTTCCCCCAAGTAATTACTTTTGAAATCATAGGATCATAATAAGGAGTAACGTTATCGCCTTCCCTGAAACCGGTATCTATACGAATATTTTTACTTTCGCTAGGAAATTTCAATGTAGTTAGTGTGCCTGGTGAAGGTAAAAACATTTTACTTGGGTTTTCAGCATACAAACGGCATTCTATTGCTACACCCTTGTGTTTAACAACAGATTGCTCTAATTGAAAATTGTTATCAAATACAAGCTGAAGTTGCATTGCCACCAAGTCCATATCGGTAACCATTTCAGTGACAGGGTGTTCAACTTGAATACGGGTATTCATCTCTAAAAAATAATAATCTTTTGTATCATCATCAAAAATAAATTCGACAGTACCTGCACCAGCATAACGCTGTGATTTTGCAAGATTAACTGCACTCTCTGCGATTTCATCTCGAAGTTCTTCAGTTAAATGCGGTGCGGGTGATTCTTCAAGAACTTTTTGAAAGCGCCGTTGAATCGAGCAATCTCGCTCAAACAAATGAATAGCATTACCTTTACCATCACCAAAAATTTGGATCTCAATATGGCGTGCTTGTTTTACATACCTTTCTAAGAAAATTGTACCGTCACCAAAAGAACGCAATGCTAGTTGTTGTGTTGATTGAGCGACTTTAAGTAAGTCTTGCTCATCAAGTACCAACTTCATACCGATACCGCCACCACCAGCCGATGCTTTGACTAATAAGGGGTAACCTACTTTGCTGGCATAGTCTTCTATATTTTCTAATGCACCCATTTCAAATCGAGGGCTACCTGTTAGAACCGGTACACCAGCTTCTTGTGCTATTGCTCGAGCGCGATCTTTATCACCCATCAATAATATTGTTTCTGGTGCTGGGCCAATCCACTTCATGCCTTGAGCAACAATACTGTCAGCAAAATCTGTGTTTTCAGCTAAAAAACCATAACCAGGATGAATTGCAGTTGCACCTGTATCTACTGCCGCTTTTAACACTGCGGGTACATTAAGGTAACTCTCGGTTGATTTAGCTGGACCTACGCAAATAGCTTCGTCAGCCAATGATTTATGTAAACTGTTTTCATCCGCTTCGGAATATACCGCAACCGTTTTGATGCCCAGTTTCTGGCAACTTTTAATGATTCGACATGCGATTTCGCCACGATTGGCTATAAGTACTTTATTCATGATTATTCACCAAATTTAATAGTTCATCTGAAATTCCTGTTACTAGTTCATGCGCATTGGGCGTATCTGAATGAACACAAATTGTTTCTACCTTAGTGCTAATGTAATCCCCTTCTACCGTTTTAACTTTGTTATGTAACACTGCATCTCTTACTTTAGCTCGAACCTCTTTTGCATTTACCGCATGGTGTTTTTTGCTAATGATTAATTGACCATTAGCGGCATAATCAAGGTCAGCAAAAAATTCAGCAACAAAAGGAACATTGTGCTCTATCGTCATAAGGTGTTGAGTCGTATCAATCATACCGTATATAGGTAAGTTATAAATTTTAGCAACATCAATAACCGCCATGGCTGTAGCTTCCTGTTTAGCCGCCATACCATAAAGTGCACCATGAGGTTTAAGGTGACTTAATTGCATATTTTCACTTTCTAAAAAAGCGTTTAATGCTCCTACTTGATAAAGAATAGTATTTCTAAGCTCTTCCCGTGACATTGTCATTTCACGGCGGCCAAAACCTTGTAAATCGGGTAAAGAAAAGTGAGCTCCAACCTTCACGCCGTGTCTCTTGGCTAACTTTACGGTATTTTGCATATGATTAGGATCAGAAGCATGCATACCACAAGCAACATTTGCATGGGTAATATGAGGCATAATCCGCTCATCGTCGCCCATTTTGTAAATACCGAAAGACTCCCCCATGTCACAATTAATATTTAACATGATTTTTCTTCCTTTATATAAATAGTTGATTTCTTTCCTGACTTCACGGTAACACCTTGTAAAACATAATAAATAACAACAGCAACAATGATAGTAGCAAGCGATGCATATTGTGAAAGACCACCGCTGGTATTAAGCATGACTACACCCACTAGTGATGAACTCGCCCAAGCAACTACACCACATATTTTTACATTCTGTTGCTCCAAAGAAGCATTTGCCTTGTTTTCATCATGCACGTCTTTTCTATGAATGAAGATATAGGTTAGAGCGATAACCACCCACGACACTACAAAAATACTTTGATAAGCAAGTGCTTGTAAAATAAAGCTAAAGACATCGGTAAGCATTAAAGAGAACACTAACGCACCAACTAAAATTGCCACTGTAATTTTACTGAGTTTGACCTTCAAAATACGATATAAAAACGATTGAAGATTAACCGTTGCGAGTTGAAAGTTGGCGGTATTAATTCTCGTTTGACTGATCCAGATAAAGATTAGCCCCATAAACCCCATAAGCTTTAAGATTGCTAGCACAATAGATATCTCAGATAATGCTCCTTCCGATGGAATAGTAGCCACCAAATAAATACCAATGACACCATTGAGTAAATAGGTACAAAGATAAAAGGGAATACCAAAATTAAATTTACTATGATATTTCGTATCTTCTTTTTTACCAAAACGAGCATAATCCCAGGTATACATCATCATTACCCATAGCCCCATAAAATAGCTATAGCATGACCACCAACCTCCATCTAGTGTAGCGCCTGTTGGACCTAAATTTAGCCATTGGTCAGTGTAGCCATATTGACTCACGGTTAGAACAACAGCAGCAAACAAACCAATATAGTAAAAAGGTAATAATACGCCATTAAATTTATCTAGCCATTGACCAACTCCACCAAAAACTAAGGGCACACTGTAAAGCACCACAATTAAGTAGGCGTGCCATAATTCTAATTGCGAGAAGTAATGTTGAATGGCTACTGCAATTACTGAGCCCTCAAAAACACAGTAATAAATAGCAATGGTGGCAAATATTCCTGTCGCCAATAGTTCACCCACATTGCCATACACTTTACGAGAGAACAGTCCAACGGATAGCCCCGTTTTTATTGCATACTTACTTATGACACTATTAATTACTCCATAAGTGAGTACGGAAAATACCAAACCTGTGATGGCATTTTTTGTACCGTAACTCATGGCTAATGTTGCACTTACCAATAGCCAGATCATCGCACTGCATAATGCCCACCAGGCCATTGTCAGTGAAACTTTTGACATTCGTGCGTATTCAGGCACTACTGACGTTGAAAAATCAGGATCATTATTGTGCGTTTTATCAGTTGAATTTATTAATCCAGCCATGATAATTTCTCCTCTTAGAAGTAGTTATATTTAACAGAAAGGCCTACCCAGCGTGGTTTACCCTGTGCTTCTTCATTACAACCACACACGCCCGCTAGATCGAAGCCAATGGTGTTATAACGTTCGTCAAACATGTTTTTAACAAAAATATCAACCGACCAAGTTTCATCTACACTCATCCAGCTAACTAAGCCATCCACAACGGTCCAGCTATCAAATTCAGTTGAATCAAAGTTGGATAAATTAGAATAAATACTAGATTGATAACTTGCGCTCGCTTGGAAGGTTAAATCACCGCCAGCGAAGTCAAAAAGGGTATAACGAGCTAAACCAGTAACGGTTTGCTCAGGTGAAAATGTTGGCCTGACATCTTTTAAAACGGAGCCATCGCCAACCAAATCGAGGTCTTTAACTACCGCATCAATTAAGCCAACATTAAGCATTAAATCTAAACCATCGATAGGAGATGCCGCTAATTCAAATTCTAAGCCTTTGATAACAGAATCATTATTAGTTATAACATTGCCCAAACCATCCCAACGAGAAGCTTGATAATCTTTGTAGTCATAATAGTAAGCAGCGGTATTAAACTTAACCGTATTGTCCCAAAAAACAGATTTAAAACCTATTTCATAAGCACTTAATACTTCGTCGTCGTAAGGAACATCACTATCCGCTAGGCCCGCACCACTTGAATTAAAACTGCCTGCTTTAACACCACGGTTATAACCCGTGTAAACCAGCACGTCTCTACTTAACTGCCAGTCCAACTGAACTTTACCGGTAATAAGGGTTTGGCTAGTATCGTCATTAAAAGCACCTGTTGCTCTTGAACTACCCGCATTCAGTGCATCTTGATCCCAAGCTAAGGGTTCGCTGTTATTACCGGCATAGCGCACATCAAAAAAGTAATCTTTCTGCTCTTCAGTAGCTCTTAAACCGGTAATTAATTTTACATTTTCAGATAATGCATTTTCAATTTGACCAAATATAGAATATGAACGTGTTTTCAGGTGTGCGATACGTGGCTCATCAAAATCGGTAAATCCATATTCAGGTAATACGGTACCATTGGCTAAAGCACTTAATCCGGTAATGCTTAAGGCATCGATATCAAGAAAATACAATCCGGCAACCCAATGCTGATCGTCATTGCCACCGTCAAGACGTAACTCCTGCGTAAAAGAATCAATATCGGCTTCACCAAACCAAGTAAATTGACTTTCTGGCGCGGCCTCTAAGTCTAATACGGTAAATTTATCATGATGTTTAAAATCTGTTATCGCCGTGAAGGTAATATCATCAAAATCATAAAAATAGTTAATTGTTGTGCCATAAGTTTCATAAGTGTTTGAATCATCAAAGGCAAAGTCACTAGAGGTATTAAAATCATTACCATCGGGATCTATATAACCGTAGAAATCACCGCCAGGAACAGGGCGAACGCCATCAAAATCATTATCAAAACCATTATCGTAATTAGGATTGGTTGGGTGGATAAATTCACGTGTTTCGTCAGCAGAGACTCGGTAGGTATTTATGGTACGGCCAAGCTCATCTAATTCGGCGATAACAGGTGATGACTGATAGGGGCCAGTAGATTGGGTTGAACGGGTCAAAAATGCAGACATTAATAATTCTGACTCATCTGAAATTTTATAAAGAAGATGCGTCCTTACTGCCCAACTTTCATCTCCACCTAAGTCAGCACCTGAATTAGGTAATGCAGGACCATTGCTTAGATTGCCTTCAAACTCAGCTGGAACATAGGTTGTTTCTGGAAAATGATTATTTAAATAACCATCTTGCTCATTGTAAAATCCTGCAACCCGATAGCTAAGTTCATCGGTTATCGGGCCTGAAATTGCTCCCTCTAATTTTTTTTGGTTGTAAGAGCCTAACGTTAAATCAATATAACCTTCTAAATCCTCTGTCGGTTTTTTTGTAACAAAACTGACCAAACCACCGGTGGCATTTCGTCCAAACAATGTGCCTTGTGGACCTTTAAGTACTTCAACCCTTTCTAAATCGAAGGTCCCAAATATTTGCCCCTGCTGCATAGCAACATAACCTTCATCAATATAAATAGCATTTGGCGACTCAACATGATCATTGAAGTCATTTTGCGTCACACCTCGAATTGAAAATTGCTGTTGTTGCCCAGCAAAGCTACCTGACAAAGAAACACCTGGGGTGAACTTGGCAATGTCAGTGCTATTTTCTACGCCTAACTGTTCAAGCTGATCGCCATTAAAAGCGGTAATCGCAATACCAACACTTTGTACTGATTCAACTCGCTTCTGCGCTGTAACAACAATTTTTTCCATCAATAACGATTCTTTTTTCTTTGACTCTTTTTCTGACACGTTATTTTTAACTAATTCATCTTGGCTAGTTGAAGTTTCCGGCTCTTCAGCATAGACAGGAACATTAATGGCTAAAGAAATAGCCACGGCAAGCAGAGATTTACTTGCACTGTAGTGTTTATTTATATACTTATTCATTATTTTCCCCTTCGTGTTTCATAATGTTTTTTTGTGAACTTAGAAGATAGTAATAGAGAAAACAGAGCATTGATATTTCTGAATTAAGAATTTAAAATTCGGAAAAACCGAATGACAAATTTGCAAATAAAGTATTTAATGGAGGTGAAATAAATTACTTATGGTGGTCTAAAATGGCATTTACTTTTAAGCAATTACGCTATTTTTTAGCGGTAGTTGATACAGGAAAAGTTTCAGATGCAGCGATTGCGGTCAATATATCTGCTTCATCTGTTACTGAAGCAATTAAAGAACTAGAACATTTTTTAGGGCAAAAGTTATTTACCCGTTCCCGAAGTGGACTTGATTTGACGCCTGAAGGTTACCGTTTCTTATCATATGCAAAGCGGATTTTGACTGACATAAGTGCTGCAAAAGAATGCTTGAATTCTGACCAGCAATTAATCAGTGGTAATATTAAGCTAGGTGTGACAAACACTGTTTCTGGCTATTTTCTTTCACCATTTATACATCGTTTTCATCGGATGTTTCCAAAAGCAACAATTGAATTTGAAGAACACCCTAGAACTATTCTTCAAAAAAAAATAAGCGATGGTGAACTCGATATTGCAATACTATTAGTTTCTAACCTTCGCTCTCGTAAAAATATAAATGTCATCCCATTAATGAGTTCTCAACGCCGTTTATGGGTGGCTGCAAATCACCCGCTGTTAAGAAAAGATATTGTAACCTTGCAAGATATTAGTCAGGAGCCTTATATATTGTTAGATATTGATGAATCTGCTGCAACAACTAACAGTTATTGGCACAAATATGATTTAACTCCCCAAGTAATTTTTAAAACGGCTATGCTGGAATCTGTTCGAAATTTGGTCGCTACAGGAACTGGCGTGACTATACTTTCTGACATGGTGTACAGGCCTTGGTCTATAGATGGCGATCGAATAGAAACAATAGAGATTCATGAAAAAATCCCCTCTATGGACACGGGGTTAATGTGGTCAAGTAAGCAAGCATCAAGTAAATTGTTAAAAGAATTTATTTCATTTTGTCGTATGCAATATACTTCTGTATCAGGAACCTTGTAATGACAATCAAAATTGTTGCTTAATTCTGTATGGCGAAGGGGTAAATAAGTTTTCCGAGCTTTTTAACGTGCTAGCAAAGCAGCATCAACCTTGCCTAACCAGTAATCTTTAAAAACATCATTTTTCGGACTTGTTTACTTTACAGGTCAGGATTTTCTATACCAATAAAATTGTAGATTTACGCTTTGCTTAAGCGTAAGTCTACATAAATTAACATGACATTTTTATGCGGGTTACTCCCCGCTAATCGTTCTATATGAGAAGAATTATGAGTCCAATTATTTATCCAACTACGAACTTTCAACAAACAGAGGCGCTAATTATTGAACGAGGTGATGGTGCTTATGTTTACGATAATAGTGGTAAGCAATACCTCGAAGGCTTAGCTGGCTTATGGTGCACTTCGTTGGGGTATAACAATCGTGAATTAATTGCGACAACTAGTGAACAAATGAGTAAGTTGTCTTATTCACATATGTTTGGCGGAAAACTCATCAAGTAGGCATTGATTTAGCTGAAAAACTATCAGCTATGGTGCCGGTAGAAAATGCCAAGGTGTTTTTTGGTAACTCTGGCAGTGATGCTAATGATACGCATATTAAAATGTTGCGATATTACTTTAATGCTATTGGTAAGCCTCAAAAATATAAAATTATTGCTCGCGAACGCTCATATCACGGAGTTACTGTCGCTTCAGCTTCTTTAACCGGCTTGACTGCTAACCATACTCATTTTGATTTGCCATTTGACGCACTAGGTGTTTTACGAACTGATGCTCCGCATTATTATCGTAATGCATTAGATAATGAAACTGAAGCGCAGTTTGTTGACCGTATTGTTAACAATTTAGAGCAGCTTATTTTGCAAGAAGGGCCTGATACAATTGCAGCATTTATCGTTGAGCCAATTACGGGTGCAAGTGGTGTAATAGTACCTCCAATAGGCTATTACCAGAAAGTGCAAGCAGTATTGAAAAAGTACGATATTTTATTCTGGGCTGATGAAGTGATCACGGCATTTGGTAGAACAGGTAATGATTTTGGTTGTACAACTATGGGTATCACCAAGCCAGATATGATGACATTGGCAAAGCAATTATCATCTGCCTATATGCCAATAAGTGCTTCTGTCATCCGTGGTGATATGTACGATGCAATGATAGAACCCAGTAGCAAAGTTGGGTTTTTTGGTCATGGATATACCTACTCTGGACATCCTGTAGCTTGTGCTGTAGCTCTAAAGACTTTAGAAATATACCAACGAGACAATCTATTTGAACATGCAGGTCAAATAGGATCTTACATGCAAAAACGTTTACGAGAGTTTTGTGATCACCCTTTAGTAGGGGAAGTGCGTGGTAAAGGGATGATTGCTGCGATTGAATTGGTTGCAAATAAAGAAACGGGTTTAGCTTTCCCTAATGCTATGGTCGGAAATTTTGCCATGCAGGCTTGTCAAAATAACGGTTTAATATGCCGAGCTATTGCGGGTTCTTCTCTCGCTTTTTGTCCTCCTTTAATTGTTACTAAAGCACAAATTGATGAAATGATCGAAAAGATCGCAAAATCGTTAAAGCAAACTTTAAAATTTGCTAACCACAAAGTGCTGTTAGCAAAATAACATGACAATAAATTCAATTAACTAGACGTTATATCTAGCTTAGATAGCCGTTAATGGGGAAGTTAGTTTGGAACTTTTTATAGCTAACTACATAACAAGATAGCGCAAACCGTCACGTCTGCCACGAAGTGGTCATAGTTTCTATGGCACTAAGTGCCCCAAAGCGCCATAGACTCATAAAAATTTCAATACCTAAAATAATGTTAATTGAATGTCCGCTTTTGGTAATTTCAAGCAAGATTAAATATTGATTTTTCAAACTTCACGTTGAGAAATTGGAACGACTTTATTATCTTCTGTAGTGCTGCTTTATCGGAAAAGTTGTCGCTTTAATATAAAGCCTCCATGACTGCTATGGCAAAAGCGAATATTTTCTTGCATTTTTAAACTAAAATATTCACTGCCAGATTAGATTTGAACCAATAAAATTACCAGAGAGTATTACTTCTTTGTATTCTAAGTTAGCTATTTGTTAAACAACGACCTTCAAGTTCTTCATTCCTGCGGCCATACTCATGTTACCGCTAGCAGCTTTTTCTATATGCTCAGACCACCAACACATTAAAATTCTTCTGCGCTCTAGGTATTCTGCGCGATTATACGCCCGTCTAACTTCATTTCTGTCTACATGTGCAAGTGCTGACTCTATAATATCAGCGTCAAAGCCTTGCTCATTTAATGTAGTGCTTGCCAAAGCTCTCATACCATGTGATACAAGTTGGCCAGCAAAGCCAATGCGTTTAAGTGCCATATTTACGCTCTGACTATTAGCATGTTCTCTTGGGTTTCGTAAATTAGGAAACAAGTATTCTCTATGGCCACTAATTGATCTAATCACTTCTAGCAGGGCTAAAGTTTGCGGAGTTAATGGTATTGTGTGGGGCTTTTTCATTTTCATTCGCTCTTCTGGTATTACCCACACCTTCTTCTCAAAATCTATATCCTCCCAGCGAGCTGTGGCAGCTTCAACCGGGCGAGTCATTGTATGGAGTTGCCACTCCATTAAACAACGAGTGTTACGATAAATATTTGAGTTAACAATAGCGCGCATTAATTCAGGCAATCTACTAGGCTCTATTGTGGCCATATTAGTTTTTACTGGGGCAGGAAATAGTTTAGTTATATCAGCTAGGTAATTTACTTCAATTGCACCTGATGCAACCGCTAAACGCATTATTTCATTTATGCCTCGACAAAGGCGTTTAACTGTTTCATAGCTACCTTTATTTACCACAGGCTTGAGTATATCAATCACAAGCTTTGGCTTTATTAAGTGCACTGGAATATTGCCTAACTCAGGAAGCACATGTCTATTGAGATTATTCCAGGCTTGCTCCGCGGTAGACAATTGAACCTGAGTCTTTTTTAATTCATACCACTTAGCTGTATGTACAAAAAAAGTATTCTCTAGAGCTTCTTTTTGCTTCTCAGATTCTTCAGCTTTATGAGTTTTTGGGTCAATATCCTGAGCCAATAAGTTTCTAGCTTCTTCTTTTTTCTTTCTAACTTCAGCTAATGTTAATTCTGGATATTTACCAAAACTAATATTCGATCTTTTTTTAGTATATGGTCGAAAATAATTAAATATCCATAGTTTTGAACCGTTGGGCTTTATGCGAAGACTGAGTCCATTACCATCATTAAGGCTATATTCTTTTTCTTTAGCCTTTGCTTGTTTGATTTCTGTATTAGTTAACGGTTTAGTCATTCTAGCCATGAGAAGTACCTTTTTAGTAACACTGGATTTAGTAACACTGTACTGGTGTTACTAAAAATGTTACTAAAAAGTATGGATTTTATAAAGCACTAATGGATTAAAACGGACGTAAAACAAGGTAATACATTGTTTATAATGTAAATTAAAACACTTTACTGGACGTTATAGGAAGTGGAGATGGTGGCCCCTCTGTGATTTGAACACAGGACCTACCGATTATGAGTCGGGCGCTCTAACCAACTGAGCTAAGGGGCCATTTCCATTGCTTATTAAGTTATCAAGAGTTGATAGCTCGACAAAGCGCGTGCAGTATAAGCATTTTTTATTTTGTTGTCACCACCTGAAGAAGAAAAAAAGCTAAATCTAAGTCAGTTGATGTATTTATAAGCAAAAAACAGTACTTAACGATAAGTACTGTTTTTTAAGTGTTCAATATTAAACGCCTTATAACTGCTTGAAGGTTTATTGCTTATGTGTATGCCATCTAAAGATTAAAATAAAGCTAAGTAACACAAGTAATATGCCTTGGCTCCCTCCTCCTGAACTTTGTGCTGCAGGTTGCACAGGAGTAGGTACTGCTGGCTGAATAACAGTAACAGTTATAGAGCTATTTGTTGATAAACCTTTGGTATCCGTTACCGCTAAGTTGAACGTTAAGCTATCAGCACTAGCAGGAGCAACAAAACTAGCACTTAAAGTATCTGCATCGGTTAAAGTAACGACTTCACCTGACTCTTGTTGCCATAGGTAACTTAGTTCATCATTTTCCGCATCTGTTGCACTAGCACTCAGGCTTACCGTTTGCCCTGTATTTACTTCAAAGTCTTCAGTTATAGTAACCTCAGGTGCGGTGTTTGCGTCATCATCAGAAATAGTAATAATTATTGCTTGGTTCGCACCCAAGTTGCTTTGGTTAGCTGACTCTAGTAACAAGGTAAAGTTTTCTAGTGATTCATCAAGTTCATCATCTACCAAGGTAATAGCTATCGATTTATTGTCTGATTCACCATCTAACCAAGTTAGAGTACCACTTATATCTTCTACATCTTGTCCTATCGTTGCACTACCACTTTGTAACTTATAGCTAACGGCAAGTTCACCTGAAGTTTTGCCATCACGTGATACTGCTATGCTAATTTCTGTTTGGTTCTCGGCAAATTCTATTTCACTTTGAATAAAGCTCGCTGAGCCATGATCAACTTTACCCTCTACATTAATGGTGATGTAACTTGGAGAAACAATTGTTGCGCCATTCGTTGGATTATATAACCGCACATAGAAGCTTTCTTCAAACTCTTCACCTGTAGCATCATCTGCAATATCTATAGAAATCGTTTGGTCTGAATTATCATTATTACGCCATGATAAAATACCTGAATCAACACTGTAGTCTTCGCTCTCGGTTGCACTGCCGGCAAATACTTCATAGGCAACAGTCACCGACGTTGAACTATTATCATTATCAGTACGCTCTATGACTAACTCAATACTTTGTCCTTGTATAGTCTCTACACTAGCGTTTTTAAATGACAGTTTTCCTTGAGTTGAATCAAGCGTATTATCTTTAACAACATATAGTCCGCTATTGATATCGCTGATTAAAATATTACCCGAGGGTAAGAATGGGTAAGTTCCCCATGCACCATTAAAACTTGCATTATTAGAAGGGGGAAACGTATCAAAAAAACCAACCTCAACCGGTGTTGCCGGGTCGCTAATATCTAAAATCGTCAAACCACGCTCATAATTAGACATATAATAGCGATTGCCTCGTACAAAGCCATTGTGATCTATTGCTCTTGTAGAGCCTGTCCATTGTCCTACTTGCTCGGGATTGGTTAAATCACTGATTGAAAAAACACGTACGGTTGAATTTAACCCACCTTTATATTCGTCGAATTCATCATGCAAAAATATGAACTGCTTATCTTCGCTACCCCAACCTGAGTGAACATACATGTTATTTTGGCTAACATCCGTATATGTCGCAGAGCTAAGAAATTTAGAATTACTAGGGTCACTAATATTCCAAAGTTTCATCTCTTTTTCGTTAAAATCTATAAATACACTACAGCTATCTGTAGCATTCTGGCAATCTGTTATTTTTCTATCATCAGTAATGAGCAATGAGGCACCATCGTGCGTGTAACCACTGCCAACTGACTGGCTTGATAATAATGCAATATTTTCAGGGTCTGCTAGAGAGTAGCTATGAAATGCACCAGAAAATGTATTGGCGCCCGTCAGCTGTAAAGTCGGTGTCATGCCAGGTAAGGCGATATTTAAGCTATGATCAACATTGGTAATATAAACATTATGAGCCTTAGTTACTGCTTTGTTTTTCTGGAGCAAACTAATCGAGTTAGGTAAATGATTTAAGTCGATAACGGTAATATAATCGGTTGAGCCATCAATGGTCGCGTAAGCATATGCCCGCCATAAGTTAAGATCTTCATCAAAATACTGATAAACCTTAATATCTCGCCAGATATCTGTTTTTCCTTCAATAGTACCCACTTCAGTTGGCTTACTAGGTTCGGTCACATTAATCACCGCAACGCCATTATCTAAACCAATAATCGCATATTCATCACCCGTATTAAGATCAACATGCCCCCAAATATCACTAGCCGCTTGAGGCGATGAAGAGAAATTCCCCAGCGGCATATGGGCAAGTAAGTCAATATTATTACATTCAAAGTCACCTGCCAGATTATTAACACAAGCTTGATTAGTTTGTTTTTGTGCTAGTAAATTGTATGCCGCTAATTTTTTCTGTAATTCTTTGTCTGCTAGTAAAGATTTGCCGTCAGCAATAACGGAGAAACCTTTCTTTCGTAAGTTCTCTGCAAGCTCACTTGGTATCCCCATTAATGTCGTTAAATTACTGTTTGGACTCTGGCTTTGGAAGTGATCGAAGCGATTATAACCTCCTAGTACTGGCACTATCTCGCTCTTTAAATAAAATAATTCTTCACTTGAATTAATAGAATAGCTACCTGAAGAAACTAAGACTTTGTCGCCTTTATTTGCTTGACCTACGGCATATGCAATTGATTTACATGGCCGCAATACATTATCGCACTTCCCTTCATCTTTTCCGGCAGGTGCAACAAAGCGTGCTTTATCATGCTCTGAGTGCGCTAACACGGGTTGTGAAAAAACACTAAGAAGTATAAGGCTGAGTGATAGGGTAAAATTAAGCTTAAACATAATTATCCGTTAATAGCTGAGTTAATTAATTATAGTGAATGGACAGACAATATTTCTATTAATATTCAATCGAGCAAATGTTATAATTTTGTTAAAATATACAATAAAAAATACGAATTGGCTATTTATGATGACGACAAGAACAACAAAGTTGGTTTTTTTACACTGTTTGAGCGCAACCTTATTGTTACTATCAGCTTGTGATAATGCGACTTCCCAAAAGAATAGCACTGCCGGCAATATCACTTTTCAACCATATTTCAATGACACAGCCATTAGCTGTAGTAGTACTATATCGCATTCAAACAAGCACTGGTCATATACTCAACTGCAGTTTTTTATCAGTAATATTGAGTTAAAGAATGGCGCTGGCCAATGGCAACAAGCCTTGCTTGAGCATTCACCCTATCAAACAAAGCAAGCCGCTTTACTTGGTGAGCAATGTTTTACTGACCAAAAAAGCAATAACAAGGCAAATTGGATGTTACAGCTTGATAGCGACAGTAAGCTCAATGAAGCAACAGATATACGTTTCACCTTAGGCTTACCTTTTGCTATTAATCATCTAAATCCATTAACTCAAGAAAGCCCGTTAAATATCCCTTCAATGTTTTGGAGTTGGCAAATAGGTCATAAGTTTTTACGATTAGAAATGGCAACAAAAGATGATACTTGGCTTTATCATTTAGGTTCAATAGGTTGTAGTGCCTCAAGTCCAATGCGCTCACCTGAACAAGAATGTCGTTACCCTAATCGTTATGAATTTGAACTGCCACTTAATAAACAACATAAACTGCTTAAGTTCGAGCTAGCTTCGTTATTAAATAATATAACATTATCAGCACACACAAGTTGTCAGTCTTCTCCTGATAGCTTTAGCTGCCAGACGCTAATGAGCAACCTAAGTCTAAAAGATGAAAACAGTGTTTTTCATTCCCAAATAACAGAGAACACTCATGAATAACAGGTTTGCGTTTTACCTATCATTTGCTTTCTGCTTGTTTATCGTTTCTTGCTCAGAGGCAGAAAAAAAACCGACTGAGTATAATTGGCCAATACTTACAGGTTTTCCTAAGCCACAAGTACCAGCAAACAACCCGATGACAGTAGCGAAAGTTAACTTAGGTAAACAGCTATTTTACGATAAAAACCTATCTGCAAATCAAAGCCAAGCTTGCGCAAGTTGTCATGTACAAAAACATGCTTTTGCCGAGACACTTGTCACCTCAAAAGGCTCAACTGGTGATATTCACCGTCGTAACTCCCCTGCATTAGTTAATATTGCTTACAATAAAACACTAACTTGGGCTCACGATGGTTTAACCTCTATTGAGCAACAAATACTTTTACCTATGTTTGGTGAAGACCCTATTGAATTAGGCATTACTAATAATGAATCAAAAGTACTCGCTCGCTTTGCCACCTCATCATATAAGCAATTATTTAAACAGGCATTTCCTGATTATGAAGGCAATATAATCACCTTCGACTTGATCAGCAAAGCATTAGCTAGTTTTGTTAGAAGCCTGATTTCCTTACAATCTCCTTTTGATCAATACGCTTATGCTAATAAAGATGATGCTATTTCTGAATCAGCGTTGCGAGGTATGTCACTGTTTTTTTCAGAAAAACTAGAATGTCACCATTGTCATGGTGGCTTTAATTTTACGCAGTCTACGAGTCATGAAAAGCAGTTAATTGACCGCAGGCCTTTTCATAATACCGGATTATATTTAGTTGAAAATAAGATAACAGGAACATTCGGTTATCCCGAGCAAGACACTGGTTTGGATGAAATAAGCACATTATCCCAAGATAATGGTAGATTTAGAGCGCCTACGCTGAGAAACATCGAAGTCTCTGCTCCTTATATGCATGACGGTAGCATTGCTACTTTATCGGAAGTGTTAGACTTCTATTCAGCAGGTGGGCGTAATATTATTAAAGGAAAGTACCAAGGCGATGGGCGTTTAAATAAATTGAAAAGTCCATTTATCAAAGGTTTTGTAATGACAGAGCAAGACAAAAAAGACTTAATCGCATTTTTAGAAACACTAACTGATGAAGCTTTTTTATCAAATCTACAGCACGCAAAGCCTTAGTTCATCGCTGATTTACAAATAAAAAAAAGAGTAAGCTAGTCAACTAGCTTACTCTTTTTTATATTTTCTTTTTAAAAGCTTAAAGGTATTTACTCACCATCTAAGAAACTTTTTAGTTGCTCTGAACGCGATGGATGACGTAATTTACGTAGAGCTTTCGCCTCAATTTGACGAATACGCTCACGAGTAACATCAAACTGCTTACCTACTTCTTCCAACGTATGGTCGGTATTCATGTCGATACCAAAACGCATTCTTAGTACTTTCGCTTCACGAGCTGTTAAACCAGCCAGTACTTCATGAGTAGCACCTTTAAGGTTTTCCGAGGTAGCTGAATCAACCGGTAATTCACCACTTCCGTCTTCAATAAAGTCACCTAAGTGTGAATCTTCATCATCACCAATGGGCGTTTCCATTGAAATAGGCTCTTTCGCTATTTTCAATACCTTACGAATTTTATCTTCAGGCATGATCATACGTTCAGCCAACTCTTCAGGTGTTGGCTCTCGGCCCATTTCTTGTAACATCTGACGAGACACACGATTCAATTTATTGATAGTTTCAATCATGTGCACCGGAATACGAATGGTACGTGCTTGGTCAGCAATTGAACGGGTGATTGCTTGGCGTATCCACCAGGTTGCATAAGTTGAGAACTTGTAACCACGACGGTATTCAAACTTATCAACGGCTTTCATCAACCCGATGTTACCTTCTTGAATTAAATCTAAGAATTGTAAACCACGGTTGGTATATTTTTTCGCAATTGAAATAACTAAACGTAAGTTAGCTTCAACCATTTCTTTCTTCGCTCGGCGTGCTTTAGCTTCACCAATTGACATCCGACGGTTTATATCTTTAATGCCGTGAATATTTAAATGCGTCTCTTCTTCAAGCTGATTTAATTTATAAATACAGCGTTCAACATCTAATTCAATATCAGCAAGTTTCGCTGAATAACTATGGCCAGCAGCTTTTTCAGCTTCAAACCAATTTTTTGAGGTTTCATTGCCAGGAAAAATTTTAATGAAAGTGGTCTTTGGCATGCCTGCACCAACAACACAATGTTTCATAATTAAGCGTTCTTGAACGCGTAATCTATCCATAACACTGCGCATGTTCTTTACAAGCTTATCAAACAATTTAGGGATTAAACGAAACTCTTTGAAAACTTCCGCAACACCGTCTATAGCTTCTTGTGCGTCTTTATGGCCACGGCCTTTAGCATCAATCACCTTGTTGGCATTTTCATAAGCATCGCGTAAAGCAGTAAACTTTTCACGGGCCAATTCAGGACATGGCCCGGTATCTTCTTCTTCTTCGTCTTCATCATCAGAGTCAGAGCCGTCTTTATCTTCATCATCTAACTCTTCTTTAGATAATTCAGAGCCAACATGAGTTGCTGCTGCAGGTACTTCTTCTTCTTCTGCATCTGGGTCTAGAAAACCGACAATAATATCAGATAAACGTACTTCTTCTGCTTCAAAGTTATCCCACATATCAAGTAAGTAATTGATTGCTGGTGGATACTCAGAAACACTACGCTGTACTTCTTTAATTCCTTCTTCAATACGCTTAGCGATAACAATTTCGCCTTTACGAGTCAGTAATTCTACTGTACCCATTTCGCGCATATACATTCGAACAGGGTCCGTTGTACGGCCAATTTCGCTTTCTACTGTTGCTAATGCCTGTGCTGCAGCTTCGGCAGCATCTTCATCAGTATTAGCTTCGCTCATCATCAAGGTGTCAGCATCAGGGGCATTTTCAAAAACTTGAATACCCATATCATTGATCATACTAACAATATCTTCGACTTGATCTGAGTCAATAATATCTTGGGGTAGATGATCGTTAACTTGCGCAAACGTTAAATAACCTTGCTCTTTACCTTTGGTTATTAAATCTTTCAATCTAGATTGAGGGGCTTGTTCCATTGACGAGTGTCCACCTATGTCTGGTAAGTATGTTTTTCAAACAATACTATAAATATGGTATAGCAAAAGCTGCACAAATAAAGCGGCAAATTATAGCGAGTTTCCAGTGCTATTTCCACCTTTGAATTCAAGTATAGTATTAATTAACTAAGTTGCATTAAGTATCGCTTGCAGCTCTTGTCTTTCTTGTGGTGTTATTTTTTTCAGTCGTGCTTTTTGTAGTAAAAATTCAGCTCGTTGCTCAACAAAATCATTCAGTAATTTTTCAATACTATCGAGAAAAACATCTGCGGCTGCATCGGCTTCAATATGATGTTGCCAACACATTAATTTAGCCAACTGTTTTCCTTGAGCAGTATCACGAAAATATTCTAATAACTGTGCTGTTTTTATTTCAGGGTTTTGTTGACACAATTGCAATAATTGCGTCAACAATTCAATACCTGGCATAGTTAACGGCTCAAGTACGGAGATATCACCCAACTCTTTTACTATATGGGGATGTTCTAACAGTAATGCAATAGCCAATCTAACCGGTGTTACTTTAGTGCTTTTCTTCCCGGCTTTCTGTACTGGACTGGCATTTATTTTTTGTAGTTCTAACAACCGTTTTTCGCTATTTAGTCCAAAATAAGTAGCCATTTCTTCAACAATGGCATTCTTTAACATACTATCGGGTAGTTTATGAAGGTAGGGTTGGAGTTTATCAATTAAAGCAACCTTTTCTTCCGTAGTATTAACAGGGTTATCTTCTAAGAACTTATCAAACAAAAATTGAGATAGCGGCATGGCTTCATTTAATGTTTTTTCAAAAGCGGCTTGGCCTTGCTTACGAATTAATGAATCAGGGTCTTCGCCATCAGGAACGAAAACAAACTTTAATGAAAAACCATCACGAATAAGCGGTAAGGCATTTTCCATTGCTCGCCATGCAGCATCCCGCCCTGCTCTATCACCATCAAAACAACAAATCACTTCTTTTACCGTACGAAACATGGTTTGTAATTGCTCAGAAGTCGTTGCCGTACCTAATGAGGCCACAGCATAATTAACGCCATGCTGCGCTAATGCCACCACATCCATGTATCCTTCAACAACCACCAATCGTTCGAGGTTTTTATTAGCCTGTTTAGCTTCATAAAGGCCATATAACTCTTGACCTTTATGGTAAACCCGCGTTTCTGGTGAGTTTAAATATTTTGGTTTTTCGTCACCTAACACCCGTCCACCAAAACCGATAACCCGTCCTCGTTTGTCATGGATGGGGAACATAATACGACCACGAAACCTATCATATGGCCTATTTTTATCACCTTGTATCGCCATACCTAAATCAACCAATTGTTGATTTGCTTGGCCATTAGCTGAGAAGGTTTTCATCATGCCATCCCAAGCATCACTTATATACCCTATGCCAAAACGCTTAACTACTTCACCGCTTAAACCACGACCTTTTAAATAGTTGATGGCAACATCTTTATCTGTTGATGATTTCAATTGTTGCTGAAAAAAGCGGCTGACTTGTTTCATTAGCTCATAATCATCTTGTTTTTGCTGATAAATTTGTTGCTGACGACGCTGTTCAGCAGGGCTCGCATTATTTTCTTCTCGCACGACCTCTATACCGCAATGAGAAGCCAGCTCTTCTACAGCATCAACAAAATCAAGACGATCAAATTCCATTAAAAATGAAATGGCATTGCCATGCTCGCCACAACCAAAGCAATGGTAAAACTGTTTATCATGGCTGACGGTGAATGAAGGAGATTTTTCATTATGAAAAGGGCAACAAGCTTGGTAGTTTTTACCGGCTTTTTTCAATGGCACGCGCGCATCGACTAATTCAACAATATCAGCACGAGCTAATAAATCATCAATAAATTGTCGAGGAATACGTCCGGCCATACTGTTTATAATCGTCTACTAAGGAAAAGAAAGGCATTTATTGTACACAAAATGAAATACAAAAGGTGCGATATTTTTAGTTGTGGTAAAGCGAAAAAAACCGTAACAACTTAAGTTGTTACGGTTTTATTAAATCAATTTTACCTTGCTAATTTAGTGCAGCTCTTACTTGACCGCTCACTGCGCCCATGTCTGCTTTGCCCTGCATTAGAGGTTTTAACTCCGCCATTACTTTACCCATGTCAGCCATTGAGGCTGCACCAGTATCGCTAATCGCTTTGCTAATTAAATCTTTAATTTCTGCATCATTAAGCGGCTTTGGAAGAAAAAACTCTAAAGCAGTAACTTCTTCAGCTTCTTTAGCTGCCAATTCATCACGGCCACCATCGCTAAACATTTTAATAGACTCTTTACGCTGCTTAACCATTTTGGTTAATACGGCAATAATATTGTCATCTGTTGCTTCTGTGTTGTGATCGATTTCAGCTTGTTTAATTGCAGATAAAGCCATACGAATTACACCAAGACGTAATTTGTCTTTAGCACGCATGGCGTTTTTCATTTCATCTTTGAGTTGAATTAGAAGTGACATCTAATATCCTCGAAAACTAACTAAGGGGATTATTTAAAAATAATGCTTAGTACATGCGAATGCGACGAGCATTCTCACGAGAAACTTTTTTCGCAGCACGTTTAACAGCAGCTGCTTTTTTACGTTTACGTTCCCAAGTTGGCTTTTCATAACATTCGCGACGACGAACTTCTGAAAGGATACCTGCTTTTTCACATGAACGTTTGAAACGACGTAGTGCTACGTCAAATGGTTCGTTTTCTCTTACTTTAATTACTGGCATGTACTTTTTTACCTTAGTATGTATCTATATAAATCGGCGTTTAACTTCAACGTTAGTAGCATTTAACCACTAATAAAATCTTGTCAACACCCGCTCTATCAAAAATGGGTGACGTATTCTACTGCTAACTACGCAACGAAGTAAAGGCTAATTTCATTCCACTGACAAATATACTAGCGAAATATCATCTGTGCAGGTAAAATCGCCGCACTTATCGACTAACGACACCAAATTATGCGAATTTTAGGCATCGAAACCTCTTGTGATGAAACAGGTATTGCTATTTATGATGACGAGCAAGGCATAATGTCCCATAGATTATATAGTCAAATTGCCGTTCATGCTGATTATGGCGGGGTAGTGCCAGAGCTAGCTTCTCGGGATCATGTTCGTAAAACTATTCCGCTAATTAAAGAAGTTTTAAAGGATGCCAACTTAGAGCCTCAAGATTTAGATGGGGTTGCTTATACCGCAGGCCCTGGGCTTATCGGTGCTTTATTAGTTGGCTGTTCAATTGGTCGTAGTTTAGCTTATGGTTGGAACTTACCTGCTGTGCCAGTGCATCATATGGAAGGTCACTTACTGGCGCCAATGCTAGAAGATGATGTACCAGAGTTCCCTTTCGTCGCGCTATTAGTTTCAGGCGGTCATACCATGTTGGTGCGTGTTGACGGTATTGGACAGTATAAGTTATTAGGTGAATCTGTTGATGACGCTGCCGGTGAAGCCTTTGATAAAACAGCTAAACTACTTGGCTTAGATTATCCAGGAGGCCCCGCATTATCTAAGATGGCTGTATCTGGTGTTGCTAATCGCTTTAAGTTGCCTAGGCCAATGACCGATAGACCAGGACTAGACTTTAGTTTTAGTGGTTTAAAAACAGCGGCAAGTACTTTGGTTAGAAAAGAATGTGCAGACATAGTAGGCACTGAGCTTAAACAAACCCATGCAGATATTGCTTTTGCCTTTCAACAAGCTGTCGTTGAGACTTTGGCAATAAAGTGCAAACGTGCACTAAAACAAGAAAACTTAAACCGATTGGTCATCGCCGGTGGTGTTAGTGCTAATACAGCGTTAAGAGAAAAATTAGCCACCACCACTAAAAAACTAGGCGGCAGTGTGTTTTATCCTAGACCTGAATTTTGTACTGATAACGGTGCTATGATCGCCTACGCAGGTTTACAGCGTTTGAAAGCGGGTACCGACGCCGATTTAACTTTTAAAGCTAATCCGCGCTGGTCTCTAGACAGTTTACCAGCAGTATAATCCGTTAGAATTTGTCAATATGACAAAAAATGCAGGGCATGTGTTCCTGCATTTCTCAAATTATCACTACCTCGTTAGCTACTATAAACCTGATTTACTTTTTGCGAACTCCGTCCTAGCTGTAATAAACTTGGTAAATAAATCAGCGTAAAGATGGTACTCACACTCATGCCGCCAACGATAACCGCAGCAATGCCGCGATATAACTCTGCTCCAGCACCAGGCACTAGCAATAAAGGTAACATGCCGCAAATACTGGTGAGGGTGCTCATCAAAATAGGCCTTAACCTCAGTCTAACAGCTTGTTCAACCGCATCATGGCGAGATAAGCCTTCTCGTTCTCCCATGCGTGTTTGATAAACTAGCAAGATAGCATTGTTAACCACAAGACCTAGTAAAATGATAAAACCTATCATAGTCAGTAAATCAAGCGGTTGAAATATAATCAAATTAGTAAGTTGTAAAAAACCGATGCCACCAATGGTCGCCAGCGGAATAGTCAATACCACTAATAAACTGTCCTTAAAGGATTGAAACAAGGCAGCCATTAGTAAATAAAGGATAAGCAAAGCCAAAATGAAACTCTGACTCATACTGGCTAATGCTTCAGTTAATGCTTCAGCACTACCACGATAGTTAACACTCGCTATACCTTCGCCGGTCGCATCACTCGATAATACCGCCATAATTGCCGGCTCTGCTTTAAGTTTTATTTGCTCAATCGCTTCTTCTAAACTCAAATCATCGGGCGGCGTGACTTGCAAAGTAATAGTGCGCTGTCTGTTAACTCTTCGAATCGAGCTTGGTCCAGCTGTTCTGACTATTTCAGCTAAGTCACCTACCTGCTGTACACCAGCATTGGGTGTGAATAATGGTATCGCGGCCAACTCTTCAGGTGATTGCCAATCAGTTGAGCGAAGAAAAACATCGAGACGTTTTTGACCATTAAAAAAGTCGCCAACATATAACCCTGTGCCCAGTGAGCGCGAAATAGCAGCAACTTCTGAACGGTTCCAGCCAGCTTCAGCAATACGCCTTTCATTAGGGATCATACGTAGCTCTGGCTCAGCTAAGGTCAAACCCGGTGATGGTTGAATTTGAGCCCCTGTCAAAGCTTGGCTAATAGCGCCATATCCCGTCTGAGCAGCTTTTAATAACGTATCGACATCATTACCTTGAATATCCACATCAATACGTCTCCCCCCACCAAGGCTTTGAAATATCTGCGATTGCGAAGCAAAAGCCATAGTGTCAGGAAACCCTTGTAAAAACTCAGAATTAATAACCTGAATGATTTTACCTATATCGTTAGCGTCTTCGGCATGTCCCCCCATAAAACCAAAACTACCAAAAAAGCCCATCCAAGTATGTGCTATTTTCGGTTCTTTTTCGCCGGTTAAATAGGGCTTTATCCGCCGGTTAATCTCATCACTCATTTCAACACGTGCCGCCGGATAACTTAGCCCTGGCGGAGGTAAAATAAAGGCTTGGAATTGATTTTGATTACCCTTGGGTAAGTAATCTATCTTAGGAAATAGTAACCAACTACCGACGAAAGATGTCAACATCAACCCAAAAATCCATGCATAACGTTTAGTCGGGGTGCTCGTTATACGCATAATGCCTTTGGTGATATTTCGCCACCAATGTGCGTGAGGATCTTCATCTTTCACTTGTGCCAACAAGTTTCTAGCAGCTGTAGGTAAAACTGTTACGGCAATAATTAAGGAAGCAACAATCGCAACGGCAATGGTTATCGCTAAATCAGCAAATAATTGCCCTGAAACCGCTTCTAAAAAAGCAATAGGTAGAAATATCGCCACCGTGGTAACCGTAGAAGCGATTAATGCGCCCCAAACTTGGGTGGCCCCTTTAAGTGATGCCTGCTCAGGTGCTTCTCCTTTCTCCCTTAACCGAACTATATTTTCTAACACCACGATTGCCGCATCTAAAACCATACCAACGGCAAAAGCTAAACCAGCCATTGAAATAATATTCAAGGTTCGGTTTGTGATATACATCACCACTAAAGTCACAATAAGAGAAATGGGAATGGCTAACGCAACAATTAACGTGGCTCTGAACTTTCGTAGAAACCACCAAAGTACAATGATTGCCAGACCTATTCCCATTAGCAAGTTATTACGGACCAAATCCATTGAGCGATTGATATAAATAGTCTCATCAGACATCTGGATCATTTGTAAGCCAACACGCTTCAATGGTCCACTATTTAACTCCGCCATGGCAGCTTTTAATCCTGCCATCACTTCAATCACATTCACTCCTTGCTCAGCTTGAGCATTCATCGCTATGGCCGGCTCTCCATCAAGGGTTAATATGCCATCTCTGTCTTGCAAAGTTTGTTCAACAATAGCGACATCACGTAATAGAATAGGTTTGCCATCACGCCACTCAAGTACCATTTCTGCTAACTGTTCTGCCCCATACTTGCCAGAAAACCTTAAGGTATACTTTCTTCGCCCTACTTCATTAAAACCACCAGAGGTATCACTATTATTAGCGAACGTAGAGACAAGTTCTGGAAGATTTAAACCTAGCGCTGCGGCTTTATAGGGATCGAATGTTATTCTTAATTCTGAGGACAAGCCGCCAAACGCGTTACTCTTAGATATTCCGGCAACACGTTCGATTCGGGTTTGAATAACCTCTTCAACATAGTCTTGATAACTAACAATATCGCGCCTGTTCTCTGCTAAAGGCTTTAAGGCAAACCAAGCAATGGCGTCGAAGGTGCTATCACCACCGACAGAAATAACCGGCTCGGTCGAATCTGCAGGATAATTAGGTACTTGATTAAGTGCGCTCATTACATCAATGAGCGCGCGCTCTAAATTCACCCCTGATTTATAACGCAAGGTGATATTACCACTGCCCTGATTAGAACTTGAGGTGAGTAAATCTAAACCTTGCAGGCCTTTGAGCACATCTTCTTGCCGTTCAATGATTTCGGCTTCGATTTCTTGGGGTGCAGCAGAGCGCCAACCAGTAGAAATGCTAATTTCCGGCTTACTTATGTTTGGAGTTAGCTGCACGGGTAGCTTAACCAAACTAATAATACCGAATAACGCGACTAATAAAACGGCAACAATGACCGCAGTAGGATTTTTAAGAGCAGGCGCCGTTAAATTCATTATTTGTCACCAGGCTTGGAATGCTCATCGTCTTTATTACCTGAGATAAGGGTATGATTATTATCTTTGATAACAACACTTTGACCATTCTGTAAACGTTCTGCCCCACGTATGACAATCAAATCTCCCTCATTAATATCATTGGTCAATACGGCACTGGAAATAGCAATCAGCTCAGCCATACCGACACCAACTTCAACAGGTATTTGTTCCGCTTTTGCTGCTTTATCCGTTTTATTGATACGAAAAACACTGGCGCCATCTCGACGCAAAACTAATGCATCTCTTGGTACAGCTAATGCCATGGTGCTAGGGCCATTCGCTACCCTGGCTTTTATGTTTAAGCCAATAGGCCAGTCAAATGTTGACATATCTAAACGCACTTCCATTAAATGAGAGCGAGAGTCAGCCACTGGCACTAAGGTTTTAATGGTCGCTCTTCCTGTACCTAAGGGAGACTCTATTGCGAGTTCTTTGGTTTGCTTTAGAAATTGATAGGCGACGATTGGCGCAAATATCTTCGCTTCACTATTTGCCGTTTCAACCAAACGTACAATAGCGCTACCATTATCAACGTACTCTCCAAGACTTGCGATTCGCTCAGCAACAATACCTGAAAAGGGTGCCTTTAATAAGGTATAGGCCTGATCTTGTGCTATTTTAGCTAATCTTGCTTGAGCCGCAATAACATCACCCTTGGCAATATCTCGCTCAGAAATTGTTTTATCTAACTCGGTAGCTGGTGATAAATTTTGTTTAACTAATTGTGTTTTACGTTTCACCTCTGACGCCAAATAGCGCAAATGAGCTTGACTGTTTAAGACATTCGCTTGCTCTTCTTTAAATTTAATTTTCAGCTGTTTATCATCAATTTGAGCAATAACATCGCCTTTACTGACTCTGGTGCCAATGGCAGACAAACTAATCAATCGACCAGAAATTTCTGCAGCAATATTTGAATCATTTTGACTCACTATAGTGCCAGACACCCAAATAACAGGTGCTAACAAAGTCATTTTTGCACTAACAACATTGACATTGGCAGGCGGAAATTGTTGTGCAAAAACAACGGGAGCAATATAGCAGCTCAAAACTACTAACAGAAAAACTCTAGTGATTGTGTTCATGAAATTCCTAAATAAATAATTTATTTATTAAAATGTATTTTAGTCGATATTTTGTGCTCTGTACCTTTGAGCAATCGAACAATATTATCTTTATGACGAAATATGATTAATGTACTTAACATTAATGTTGGGTAAACATAGAGTGGCTTTAATAAAAATACGTAAAGCGGCGCCATTGACACTGTCACAATTGCCGCTAAACTTGAATATTTAGTGAGCTTGGCAACACCAACCCAAGTCATTATCATTAACGCCCCAAGCCCTAAACCAATAGGTAACAAGGCACCAAGAGCCGTTGCTACGGCTTTACCCCCTCGAAAGTTAAAAAATACTGGATACATATGGCCTAAACAAGCCGATACACCAATAATACCAAGAAAAAGCGGCTCAATTTGTAAAAAATAAGCACTCCATACGGGAACTGTGCCTTTTAATATATCTAAAAAAAGTACGGTCCCTGCAGTAAATTTATTGCTAATTCTCAAGACATTAGTTGCTCCAGGATTATGTGAACCCGTGGTGCGCGGATCAGGTAAGCCCAGCATTTTGCAGATTAAAATAGCACTAGAAATTGAGCCTATTAAATAAGCAGCAACAATCATGGCAAAAGTTAATAGCAGCATAACAATAAGAATTTGTCTGAAAAATAACAATATTCCTTATTCTATCTTGTTATCTGCTAGTTTTTCTACACCCGCACAGGTAAACTCGCTTTTTAATTTGTAATAATTGTAAAAACAGGTAGAAAATGGATAAGGTTTTCATCAAAGGGTTACATATTCAAACCACTATTGGCTTTTTTCAATGGGAAAAAGAAATTAAACAAACGCTGGTAATCGATCTTGTCATGGCATGGGATACCGCCGTGGCTGCGAAAAACGATGAACTATCGAAAACCCTAGATTATGCCGATATATCTACTGAAGTAGCGGCGTTTGCTAATAGAAACCCGGTAGATTTATTAGAAACACTGGCTGAACGAATGGCTGCTTTTTTACTAGAAAAATATCAAATTCCATGGCTACAACTAAAAATAGGCAAACCCGGTGCGGTGCACAATGCTGACACCGTTGGCGTTGAAATTGAACGTGGCCAACTAGCTAAAAGACAAGTTGACTAATGGCACTTATATACATTTCATTGGGCAGTAATGTAGAGCGCACTCGCCATGTAAAATGCGGCTTAAAAGCCTTAGCCAATACATTTAACCTACCTTTTAATGCGCTCACTCTGTCGTCATTATTCGAAAGTGAAGCAGTCGGCTTTAGTGGCAATGCCTTTTATAATATGGTTATTGGTATCAATACCCAGTGCAATGTTCAACAAGTTGCCGATAAGCTACGCCGTATCGAAATAAATTATGGCCGTAGTGCTAAAGCAAAAAAGTTTAGCCCTAGAACGTTAGATCTCGACTTATTACTCTACGATGACTTAGTCATTGATTCACCAGCACAGTTACCTCGTGATGAAATAAGCAAGAATGCTTTTGTGCTTTGGCCGCTAAGTGAAGTGGCGCCAAAGCTTATTCACCCGACTTTGCAGCAAGATTATCAGACACTGTGGCGAAATTATGATCAGACAAGTCAGCAACTAAAAATTGTCGCTAAATGCTGGTAACAACAAAAGAAAGGAAATGTAAGACCCTATGAGCACTTTAGAAATTATTATTTTGGCATTACTGCAAGGCTTAACTGAATTTTTGCCTATTTCCAGCTCTGCTCATTTAATTTTGCCCTCTCAAATCTTAGGTTGGCAAGATCAAGGACTAGGTTTTGATGTCGCCGTTCACGTTGGTACCTTACTGGCAGTAATGTTATATTTTCGCAAAGAATTAGGTGCTATGTCTGTTGCTTGGTTAGGCACAATTAACATAGGCCCAGCCAAAAACACTACCGATAGCCAAGTAAATTTTGAAGGGAAACTGGCTTGGTGGATTATTTTCGCAACTATCCCCGCAGGATTATTCGGCTTATTAGGTAAAGATCTTATTGAAGAGCACTTACGTTCCGCCTTAGTTATTGCCTTAACAACCTTACTATTTGGCTTTTTATTAGGATTTGCTGATGTAAAAGCGGGCCATAGAGAACACCATAAGCCAATGGAAAAACTAGGCCTAAAAGGCGCTATGCTCATTGGTATAGCACAAGCAGTTGCCTTAATTCCTGGTACCTCTCGTTCTGGCATCACCATGACCATTGGACTTTTGCTAGGTTTATCACGTGATAATGCCGCCCGTTTCTCGTTTTTACTTTCAATTCCCGCTATCGCTATGGCGGGTAGTTATTTAACGCTAAAGCTAGTGCTGTCAGCAGAAACGGTTGATTGGCAAGCAATGGGACTTGGTAGTTTATTGGCTTTTATTAGTGCTTATGCTTGTATTCATTACTTTCTTATTCTATTAAATAAACTAGGTATGATGCCTTTTGTTATATATAGACTGATATTAGGCACTGGTTTATTGTGGTTTATCCTTACTTAAAAAAACAAAACAATAATGAAGTGCTTTACTGAATATAGACAATTAAATTAACAAAACATGATGTGAATTAAACTATGATCGCGATTACCTTAGAAAACTTCCAACAAGTCGTATTGGAAGACTCAAAAAGCAAGCTGGTATTAGTCGCTTTTTGGGCAGAGCAAATACCAGAAAGTGTCGAATTAAAAGATAAATTGACTAGCAAAGTGTTGCCTTTTACCGAACAAATAGTGATGGCAACCGTTGACTGCCAGACGCAACAGCAAATAGCTCAACAATTTGGCATACAAGGACTCCCAACGGCAATACTGATAAAAGATGGCCAGCCCATTGACGGTGTTTCGGGACCACAAACAGAAGAGACTATCAATACCTTCTTAGAGAAACATTTACCTAAACAAGAAGACTTACTACTTAATCAAGCGCAAAGCCTGTTAATAGAAAACCAAATCAATGAGGCATTAATTGTCATAAACCAAGCTTATCAGCTGAACAATGAAAGAGCTGATATTAAGCTGGTACTTGCTGATGTTAGTATTCAACTGGGTAAAACGGAAGACGCTAAGACCTTACTTGATAGTATTTTGATGGTAGATCAAGACAGTTATTATCAAGCCTTATTAGCAAAATTAGAACTTGCTAGCCAAGCAGCTAACTCTCCAGAAATACAAGCCCTTGAAGCTGAACTAGCAAACAAGCCAGATGATATTGAAATTAAGCACCAATTAGCCGCACAATATAGCCAAGTTAACCGGCATGAAGAGGCACTGGTTATTTTATTTCGTTTGGTACAAAGTGGCGAGACTAAGAGTAAAGAATTATTGCTCGATATTCTGAAGTCATTACCTGACGGAGATGCCTTAGCGACAAAGTATCGCCGTAAGCTGTATACGCTTTTATATTAACAATAATACTTAAATGACGAGTTATGCAAAGTTAACGTGCGTCACTTGATAACTCGTCACTCAAGTCATCCTATTAGGGCAAATGCTCGCTCGCCAAATAATCGTGAGATTGCATTTCTTGTAAACGGCTTAGGCAACGTTTAAATTCAAACGCTAAATTACCCCCGGTGTAAAGCTCTTCTAAAGGGGCTTCTGCAGACATGATCAGTTTTACATTACGCTCGTAGAATTCATCAACTAAGGCAATAAATCGCCTAGTACTATCATCGCTTTCACGTCCCATTTGTTTAACATTCGCCATTAATACTGTGTTATATAATTGGCTAATTTCCATGTAATCACTTTGACTACGGGCACTTTCACACAATACTGAAAACTCAAAGTAAACCACTCCATCAGACACACAAACGGTCGGCAGCTGACGATTATTAATTTCAATCTCTATATTCTCTTGACCAGCTTCGCAAGAAAGTTGTTTGAAATAATGATGCAAATTATCATTTGCCTGTTTGTCTAAGGGATAATGATAAATCTCAGCTTGCTCTAAAGTTCGTAATCTGTAATCCACACCACTATCGACATTAACTATTTCAGTATGTTCGTTAATCAATTTAATAGCCGGTAAAAAGCGCTCTCGCTGTAAACCATTTCGGTATAGCTCATTAGGAATAATATTGGACGTCGCGACCAAAGTGACATTATGAGCAAATAGTTCTTCAAATAAGGCGCCTAAAATCATGGCATCGGTAATATCTGAAACAAAAAATTCATCAAAACAAATAATACGAGTTTCATCGGCAAACTTTTTAGCAATAATTTTTAAAGGATCAGATTGCCCCGTTAATGCCTTCAACTCTTGATGAACACGGTGCATAAAACGATGAAAATGCACTCGCATTTTGTTTTTAAAAGGCAGGCAGTCATAGAAAGTATCAACTAAGTACGTTTTACCTCGACCTACTCCTCCCCAAAAATACAATCCTTTAATGGGTTTTTGCTCTTGTTTTTTATAAACTTTTTTCCAACGGTTCAGCACCTTTTTAAAACTAGAAACCGCTAAAGGTTTAGTTTGTAAGTCATCATATAATCGCTGTAAATGCTTCACTGCATTTTCTTGAGCCGCATCAAAAAGAAAATCATCTTTTGTTAAATCTTGCTTATACTTATCAATAGGGGAAAGTTTTATCATGCATGAGCCATGTTGGGTTTGAAATTAGTTACTTGAAAATGAAAATAATGCCAATATATTTTACTTATAAACAAGTTATCGCTACAAAAATCTATGCTGGCAATATATTATTGTAAACCATAAAAGCGTTATGTTTAACATTGAACTAACCATTATTCATTCTTATTATATTTTAAGGTAATCCTATGACAGTAGTAACCGCATTAATTGTTTTCGTTGTTGGCGCCATTGTTGGTTTTTTTACCAACCATTTTTTATCATCATCAAACCAAGAGCAACGAAAACTAGCAGAGCAAGCATCGAAGAGTGACGCGGCTTTATCTCAATACAAATTAGACGTTGCTGATCACCTTGAAAGCTCGGCAACCTTGTTAGACCAAATGAACAACACTTGCCAAACAGCGATGAAGCAAATGGAAGAGAGTACGCAATTACTGCAGCGAGCAACCACTAATGATAGTGAAAGCATGCCATTTTTCTCACAAGAAACGCAAGAGCAACTAGCGCAAACAGCAGGGTTGAGACATGCAAAGCGCACAGAAAAAAGAGCAGTAGCGACTGAAGCGCCATTAGACTATTCAGGTGAAGCCAGTGGTTTGTTTATTGATAAAAGTGCCCAAGATACTTCAAAAGCTAGTTAAGCTTTAACATTAGAAATAAAGTGTTACAAATGCCCAAAGGGCATTTGTGAACTAAACTAACTTGGCTAAGTCTATTTTGGGGTATGTTCGTTTATATTAAGTTTTAGGAGAATTCTTCCATATGAAAAAAATATCGATAATCCCATTATCTGCTATTCTTGGTGCAGCTTTACTTTCCAGCTCTATACTTCCAACTACAGCACATGCTTATTCTATTTGGCCTAATTCTGTTGATGGTCAAACAATGCCAAGCCTCGCACCAATGCTTGAGAAGTCAACGCCCGCTGTCGTCAGTATCGCGGTAAAAGGTACTCATGATGTTAAGCAGAGTGTTCCTAATATTTTTCGCTTTTTTGGCAACCCCAATCAAAACCAAAATCAAAATCAGCAACGACCTTTTCGAGGTTTAGGCTCAGGTGTAATCATAGATGCCAAAGAAGGTTATATTGTCACTAACAACCACGTGATTGAAAGAGCGGATGAAATACTAGTAACATTAAGTGATGGCCGCCAAGTTAAAGCAAACAAAATAGGCTCAGATGCTGATAGCGATATTGCCTTATTACAGATTGATGCTGATAACCTAACTGAAATTAAAATTGCTGACTCTGACAAATTGCGGGTTGGTGATTTTGCCATCGCAATAGGCAGTCCGTTTGGTTTAGGGCAAACGGTAACCTCTGGCATAGTAAGTGCTCTAGGCCGTAGTGGTTTGAATATTGAAGATTATGAAGATTTCATTCAAACCGATGCAGCCATAAATAGCGGTAATTCGGGTGGTGCACTGGTCAATTTACGTGGTGAATTAATTGGTATTAATACCGCTATTTTAGGTCCTAATGGGGGCAACATTGGTATTGGTTTCGCTATTCCAAGCAATATGATGAACAATCTAGCTAAGCAAATCATTGAATTTGGCGAAGTACACCGAGGCGTATTAGGCGTTGCAGGCCGAAGTGTCAACAGTGAATTAGTAAAAGCAATGGAATTAGAAACGAACCAAGGTGGATTTATCGAACAGGTAACACCTGATTCAGCTGCAGATGAAGCAGGGATAAAACCAGGTGATGTTATTGTTAAGGTAAATGGCAAGTCGATAAAAACCTTTAATGAATTAAGAGGGAAAATAGGCTCTATTGGTGCAGGTAAAGACGTAAAATTAACCATAGTTCGCAATGGCGATGAAAAGAGATTTACTGTTAAGCTCAAACAATCTCAAGCAAGCAATGTAGCTGCAGCGACTATTCATCGCATGTTTGAAGGTGCAGAATTGGAAAATAACACCAGTAATTCCGGGGTTATTGTTAAAGAGATTGAAGAAGATTCAGCAGCTGAGCTAGTGGGCTTACAATCAGGGGATTTAATTACCGCAATAAATCGTACTCGTATCAAAAACGTTGCTGAATTACGTAGTTATTTAAAAGATAAGAAAGGTGTCTTTGCCTTAAATATCGTTCGTGATAATTATTCTCAGTATTTGATGATTCGATAGTTTAATAAGGTTATGCAACAAGGCTAGTGATAACTAGCCTTTTTTATTGGGTGATTACACTTAAAGATAAATATTTTGTGTTAAACTCAAAAGTATAAAAAAAATCACTATCGCATTGAGTCTCACCTTTGAAATTAGAATCCACATTAAAGTACATTGTAAATTCAATTAGTTACGGTGTATTACTTGCTGTTGCTTTGCTTTTATTAATACCGGACTTAAGTGATGTTCCTCTTGCAGAGCAGCTATTAGGGACTAAAAAGCAAAACTCGAGACCCCTTTCTTATGCAAAAGCGGTTAGCATAGCTAGCCCAGCCGTAGTTAATATCTACTCAGAAGATATTGTACCTCGACAAGGTTATGGCCGAAAAGCTAGAAAAAGCACGACATTAGGCTCTGGTGTCATTATGGATAGTAATGGTTATATATTGACAAACCTGCACGTTATTCAAAATGCCGATTTAATTTATGTGGTTTTGCAAAGTGGGCAGCCTTTTCCTGCTGAGTTAATAGGCTTTGATCAAATAACGGACTTAGCCGTGCTTAAAGTTAACGCCAGCAATCTCCCTACTATCCCACAAGAAAGCCAACAACAATCGTTACCCGGAGATGTTGTTTTAGCGATTGGTAACCCACTCAACTTAGGGCAAACCGTCACTCAAGGAATTATCAGCGCAACAGGTCGTAGTGGCTTGAGTAACACCAATTATCTTAATTTTTTACAAATGGATGCGGCGATCAACGAGGGTAACTCAGGTGGTGCACTCATAAACAGTAACGGTGTCTTGGTGGGCATTAACTCGCGCCAATATACAGAATCAAACCCACAACTAAATATTCAAGGAATATTCTTCGCAATTCCTTATCAACTTGCCGCCAAGATAATGCAGCAAATTATTGAAAATGGCCGCGTTGTGCGTGGTTGGTTAGGAATTTCTGCAACCCAGTATATAATCGATGCCAAAGGATTTGTGGTTGATGCAGTCAGCCCTGTAAGTCCCGCTTTTGCTGCTGGTATTCAAGCGGGTGACGTTGTGTATCAAATCGGCGACCAACCTATTCATAGTATCGTGCAAGCTTTAGACATCGTTGCTGAAACGAGACCAAAAACTACATTACTCTTTAAGTTACATCGCCAAGGGAAAAATATAGAAGTTGAAGTCACCATTGCTGAATTTACTAACGGATAACCGCTTTAAATAAATACATTATTTACTTTCAAGTGAATTCGCCTTGATATATTGTTCCATCTCTTTTGCAGGCATAGGTTTCGCGAAGTAAAAACCTTGTCCATATAAGCAATCCATTTTTTGAAGTAATTGGGCATCTTCTATATTTTCTATACCTTCACCGACGGTCGCCATACGAAGATTGGTGGCTAAATCGACAATTGTTTTAATAATTGCCCGGTTATTTTTGTGTTCGTGAACATTATTGATAAAAGAACGATCAATTTTTAATACATCAATAGGGAAGCGGTGCAAATAACTCAAACTTGAATAACCTGTGCCAAAGTCATCAAGCAGTATTTTTACACCAAGGCGTTTGAGCGCTTTCATATTAGAAAGAACAACATCAGTATTTTCTAATAATGCTCGTTCAGTTAACTCTACTCTTAAGTGCTCTGCTTTTAAGCCAGTTTCGTTCAGAATATTTTCAATATCATCAGGTAGTGAAGGACTAAAAAATTGACTGCAGAATAAATTACAACTGACATATAAATCTTCTCTGGATAAAGTTTCTTGCCATATTTTAAGCTGAAGACATGATTGTTTTAATATTTGTAAATCAATAGCTTGTACAAGATTAGTTTCTTCTGCTAATGGAATGAAATCATTAGGATAAACAAAGCCACGTTTTTTACTTTGCCAGCGAGCCAGCGCTTCAAAACCTCTTAACTCTTCATTTTCTAGTTTAAGTATGGGCTGATAAAAAGGAATAAATTCTTGCCATTCTATCGCTTCTCTAATGTCAGCCTCAAGAGAAAGTGCATTTTGCACTCTCTGATGCATACTTGCATCGAATACTTCATAACGCCCCTTACCATTGTCCTTTGCATGATACATAGCAGTATCAGCATCCCTTAGCATAGTATCAGCACTATCATACCGCTCATCACTAAATAAAATACCTATACTAGTACCGGTAAAAACTAACTGGTTATTAATAGTAAATGGCTCTTTTAAAAACGCGGTAATTCGTTGTGCTATTTCAAAGGCTTCGTTATCAGAATCCAAATCTTCAATTAATATAACAAATTCATCTCCACCTAATCTGGCTACGGTATCTTTACCGCGGACAATTGCCGATAACTCGCGAGCAATGAGTTTCAATAAAGTGTCACCCGCATGATGGCCTAAGCTATCATTAACCATTTTAAAACGATCTAAATCTAAGAATAACACGGCAAAAGATAAATCAGGCTTGCGCTTTTTGCAGGCAATAGCATGATTTAATAAATCAAGGAATACGGCTCTGTTTGGTAAACCCGTTAAACTATCATGTGAAGCTGTATGCTTTAGTTTTTTTTCCACTTGTTTACGCTGAACAATTTCTTCTTCTAAAGCTAGGGTTCTTAGTTTAACCTGTTGCTCTAATAACTCATGACTTTGTCTTTCTACATCAGAGGTTTCGCGTCGTTTAATCGCTGCTGATACGTGATTAGAGACAAAATTCAATAATTCTGCATCTTGCTGCGAATAGGTAGTTTGGTTAGAGTAACTTTGAATAACCATTACGCCGAGCAACTTCCCTGAATAAATGAGCGGTACACCTAGCCATGAATGTTCACCCGAGGTTGGTTTTCTGGTTTCACCTTTGTTAAACAACTCGGTCATATTTTGCTTAGTTAATAGCACCGTTTTTTGCTGACGAATTACCAGCTCAGAGTAATGATTAGAGAGTTTTCTTGTTTGAAAAAAATCTTTCGGGTTGTCTGATTCTTCGTCGACCACATAAACATATTCGATGGTATCGCTGTCTTGATCATATTTAGCGATGAAAAAGTTAGTGGCATTAATTAGTTGACCAACGATATTATGCACTTTTGAATAAAATATGTTGATATCAAAACTAGCATCATTGGCTAATTCAGAAATTCGATATAAAGACTCTTGTAATAACTCAGATTTTTCCCGTTCCCGGATTTGCGCCATTAACTCCCGAGTTCTAGCATTAACAGCACTCGTTAACCTTTCTTTATCTTGCAATCGAATCATGGCACCAACAACATGTTGACCAGCAAAAGTAAGCATACTGAGATCTTGCTCGTTATAACGCGTTTTCTCACTATAGCTTTGTACAACCATCACCCCTATCACTAAATCATTATGCAATAATGGGATGCCTAGCCAATCCATACCTGTAGAGCCGTAAAGTTTGATTTTTTCATTTTCTTGTAGTTGCTGTTCAAGAGATGGAGTAACTAACAAAGGTTGCATTGACTCAATAACTAAATGAGTAAATGATCCGGTAAAGTCTTTGTAATCTATAACCCCCTCTGGTTTCTTATCTTTTTCATCTACATAATAGACAAACTCTAAAGTGGAAAACGTTTGATCGTAAGTAACGATATAAAAATTTTTCGCCGTCATCAGTGATGCGATAGTTCGATGTACTTGGGGATAAAAGCTGTGTAGATCATCACACTCTTGGGATAAATGATTAAGACTGAACAAAGCACTATAGCGTATTTGTAAATCTTGGTATTGCTGCTGAAGCGTGTGCAATTCATTTGCGGGAGGAAGCAGTTCATTGGTAGCGGGCGCAGTTTGACTAGAGACGTTTTCGTCTTTATTGTCAGCGATGTTAGTTATATTTTTTTTGGTGCGCGCATTAGCCATTAGTAAAAATTTACCCGTATCAATTGAACCACTAGTTATCAATAAGCTGAACAATGAAAATTTTTAAGATAAACATAATGAACTTTTATTCAAAAAAAATCCACCTTAGCTGTCAAGCTAACATGGATTTTTAGGAAAATTAATACATAAAAAGTTAGTTAGTACTGGCTTCTCTACCCATATTCTCAATGATTTCCTTGCTTTTATGCTTATTTCCGCAGATGGCAACTTGTTTTTCATCACGGTAATAACGAATATCTATACAGTCTTGTTGATATCTACGTTCAAGTTCTGTTCGTATTAAAGGTTTGCCCTTTGCATTAACTATTTGACGATGTAGCGCTTGGCATTGTTGTATCTGTTCTGATGCTAAGGTGATATCTTCACACACTGCATCATTACTTGAGCACCCAGTAAGACCGACAAGAAAACAACCAACACTGAAAAGAGAAAGTTTCATCTAATTTATCACTTAATTATTGTAAATTTTTATCTAGTATATACTTAAGTCTATACAAATATCAGAAGTCTCTCTATTTTTTCTTAGGGTCTTTTGAACTTTCATGTTTCGATTTTATTCTAATTAAATGCTTTTTGATCGCGGCACTAGAAATGAAACATAGTAGCTCTATGTAAGTACCTCGCACAGGTAATATGCTACTACATAACCTATATACCTAATTCCGTGTTGGCAACAAAGAGCAAGACCCATTAAAACGCATTCGAAGGACAGCGTTTATAGCCATTTCCTATCGCTTTATCACTTATTTGAGCACGCTACATGGCGGTAGCTTATTAGACAACGCAACTGCAATAGTCTTGTGTGACTACGAAATAAAAGCTATGTCTTGTATTATCGGAAAATAAATTGCCGTAAAAACAATCAGAAAACATCAACAGCACCCGACAAGCTTGAAGATAACTAAAATCAGTTTACAATCTACGTATAATTCTATTTCTTTGAGAAAACCATGATTCTACCTGTTGTAGATTACACCGCAGAAGACGCAGCGGAAAAATTTGTTAAAAGCTTACGTGAAACGGGTTTTGGCGTTTTAGTTAACCATCCTATCCAACAATCTTTAGTTGAGTCTATTTATAATAATTGGCAAGATTTTTTTACCAATGGTAATAAAGAAAGTTATGCTTTCGATGTAGAGAAACAAGACGGTTATTTTGCCCCTGAAATTTCAGAAACAGCCAAAGGACATCAACATAAAGACATTAAGGAATACTTCCATATTTACCCTTGGGGTCGTATTCCTGACTCATTAAAAGATGAGATACTCAATTACTATGAACTAGCCTCTAACTTAGCCCATGAGCTATTAGATTGGGTGGAAGAATATAGTCCAGCATCTGTTTCAAAAAACTATTCTCAACAGCTATCCAGCATGATTGATAACACCCCCAATACATTACTACGTATTTTGCATTATCCACCAATTACAGGTGACGAAGAGCCCGGAGCTATCAGAGCTGCCGCTCACGAAGATATTAACTTGCTAACTATTTTACCTGCTGCCAATGAGCCAGGTTTACAAGTTCAAAGTCAAGATGGTAGTTGGTTGGATGTGCCCAGTAATTTTGGCAACTTAATCATCAATATTGGTGATATGCTGCAAGAAGCCTCAGGCGGTTATTTCCCATCCACTTCTCACCGAGTTATCAATCCAAGTGGCAAAGCAAGTACTAAATCTCGCATTTCACTACCATTATTTTTACATCCTCGCAGCGAAGTTAAATTATCGGATAAACATACCCAAGCATCTTATTTGCTTGAACGTTTGCGTGAACTTGGCGTTAAATAAAAGTACGGTAAGCCAGTTATAATTCTGTAACTGGCTTATAAAAAAGCAGTGCAGGTATTGTAGGTGAATACTTAATAATATCTTGTTGATACTCTTATTGCTGGTTGCTACTTCACCTTGTTATACCACTATAATTCGACTTTCTCCAACCTTCAAATCCTCAGGTAAACGGTAATCACCTACCGCTATGCGATGTAGGGCAACTACTGGATTTCTAAATCGACCAAACATTCTTTTAATTTGATGATAACGCCCTTCTGTTAATACAACATGTGCTTGATATTGAGAAACTATATTGAGTGTTGCTGGTTTGGTAGTGATACCTTCGAAGGCAAAAAACATCCCCTCTGCAAAAGCGGTAATATATTCATTGGTCAAAAGCCTTTCTAAAGTCACTAAATAATGTTTAGGGACTTTATTTTCAGGAGAAGTTAATTGTTCAGACCAACGACTGTCATTGGTTAATAACACTAAACCTGAAGTATTCAAGTCCAAACGACCGACAATGTGCAAACTTGCTCGTTCCTCGGCAGTTAAAAGTGTCTCGAGTAAATCAATCACTGTTGTATGTTTATCGTCCTTGGTAGCACATACCACGCCAATGGGTTTATGAAGCATAATATACAACGGATGATGCTGTTGAATCGCTTCCTCATCCACTAAGATAACAGAAAATTTATCAACTGCTTGGGCCACATTATTAGCGATAACACCATCAACCCTAATACGCTTTTGTGCCAACATTAATCGCACTTTTTTGCGGTTTATTTGGCATTTTTCGGCAATAATACGATCAAGCCTACTGCGATTAATTGACACTTTATTCCTTTACAATAGAAGTTATATACACGTTAGCGCATGTTTTTTTGCAATAAGATTAAGTACTTTTTGTAATTTCACTTGCAGTAAAGCGGGAAGTAGCTTTGTTTGCTCAGTAACAAGCATTAATTCAACGGTAGTGATGGCAATATAACAAACAGTTTGAAACAACTTACTCTCACTGTTAGTAATTGAAAATACATCGTCACTATATTGTTTCATTGATGAATTTTCTTCAAATACCTGCCAATTACTTTCAAAACTTGCCGCTGACTCCAATCGTAAAAGAATTGAATGAATATTATCTTCATCGCCATACCAATTTGCCGCTAATGTTTGAAAGTTAAATTGTGCTTCCAGTTTATTAGTTACAGCAACAACTTTTGTTAGCCGTTGCACTAACTCTTCATTAACTTTAATGGAAATGGGTAATATTTCATTCATCTTTCAATCTACTTAAATTAAGAACTGGCTTTTAGCTAAGGGGAGTATACATTTGTTCAATTGCCAGTTTAAGTCTATGCTTAAATAATCCCATTTACTTATATAAATTTCTTTTATGTCGCACCCTTGCTGGGTTCTTATACTTTTAGCACTCTTCTGTACAAACTTAAGCGCACAGCCTATCCGGATTTTAACTTGGGAGGGTTATATCACCCAAGCAGACCTTAGCATAGTTAACAAGCAACTCGCAGATCAGGGTTACCAATATACCGCGCAAGTTATAGATACGCTAGCGCAAGACGAAGAACAAATGTTTTCAATAATAAGAAATAATCAATGTGACATCGCGTTTCTTACTTTATTTTTTATCAAAATGAATGACGAAAGAATTTCGAAACTATTACAACCCATCAATCGACATTCTCCACGGCTTACCAATTATCAATTTCTAAATAACAATTTGATCAATATCTCTATGGGAATGGAAGCTGGTAATCCTTTGTATATCCCCTGGGGTGGCGGTATATATGGTTTTTATATTAATACCCAAAAGCTTGGAACAACTAAAATTCCAACATCCGTTAGTGACTTATGGCAAGCAATTGGTCATCACCCTTTTGAAATTCAAACATTAACAGAACAAGGCGACCGTCAAGCTTTAAAAGCACTAATGGCTGAAAATGGACTATTAGAACGGAAATTGCGCGCTATTTATCAACAAGCAGGTAACCTTTGGGCTGAGTCTCCTCTTTTCTCATCTAACCTTGATATTGTCAGCAGTTGGGGCCCTGAGATCAGCCAACAAAATAAAAAAGGTGAAAACTGGCAGCTTATTGATTTTCAAGAAGGTTACTTAGCTTGGTTAGACACCATTAATTTTGTTCATCATTTATCTGGCAGAAAGCTTGAAGCAGCCGAAATAATTGCAAATTATTTTATCAGTAAAAAGGTACAGCAACGCATTGCTGATGACTTATCCATGATCCCAGCAGCCAACATTTCCAATAGAGGGTTATTAGAAGATAATCCAGGGCTTTTCTCCACCGGTTTATTTGTTCCCCCTTTTAATCACTTCTCTTATAGCTTAATGAAACAAATGGTGGAGCGAGCTACAAGCGATTTAGAATAAGCACTCACTAAGCATTGTTGTGCTTTTCACTCGCCTATTTTATAAAAATCCCTAAAAGCAGCCACACTCTTCGTTATTTTCGTAAATCAGTGGTTGACAATGCAGTCGATATAAATGACCATATAGACATCTAAACGTCCATGAACAACAATCCAAATGAGTAATGTAAGCAAGCAATCAGAACTTCAAGCAAGATATAACGATATAAATAGAGGTGTCTATTTTATTGGCACAACACCGCCAAAAAGTAACACCTCACTTGAAGCTGTTGAAATTATTGCTGAAAAGTTACTTGAGCGAGTTAGTGATATTGATTTTGATGGTTTAATTGTTTATGACATTCAAGATGAAAATTCTCGTACCAAAAAATCAAGGCCATTCCCTTTCAAGTCAACACATGACACTAGACTTTATTCATCATTACTTAATGACAAATCTAACCACCCTGTTATTACTTATAAAAGTGTTGTGCAATCGAGTAGCGATGATTTTAATCAATGGGCAAATGAAGCATGGGAGAAATATGGCGTTAAAGATGTGGTACTGGTTGGCAGCCCTTCTAAAGACAATGAAATTTCACTACCCTTGTCCGATGCATATAAGACCTTAGTAGAAAATGAACATGATTTTTTTATCGGTGGCGTCACTATTGCAGAGCGTCATGCTGTTAAAGGCAATGAGCATCAACGTTTAATTGAGAAACACCTTCAAGGCTGTAATTTCTTTATCTCGCAAGCCATCTATAATCCGCAAGCAACCATAGACATGCTCACTCGGTATGCGCTTGAGTGTGAAAAACAAGGCCTTAAACCGCAGCGGTTAATTTTGACATTTTCACCTTGTGGTAGTGAAAAAACGCTAGAATTTATCGAATGGTTAGGTGTAAGTGTGCCTGAAGCAACCAGCTTACGTATACTCAATTCTGCCAGCCCATTACATGAATCCATACGAATTTGCGCAAATAGTTTACAACAAATTTTAGATGCTGTGATCCCATATAATCTTCCTTTAGGATTAAACATAGAGAGTTTAACAAACCGTAAAGAAGAAATTGATGGCTCAATTTTGTTGTATAAATTACTGCGTTCAACTATGGATAGCTTTCTAGCTAAAAAAGAGCTTAATAGTTTAATTAATAAAGCTAACTAAAGAAGATAAGCTCAATGAAAGTGACAATTTAACAAGTTAAGTTGTCACTTTGCTTATATAAAAGCGGTCGCAATCTATTGCACAACGACACTTTGTCCTTCTTTGAGCCTTTCTGCGCCACGAATAGCTATCCTGTCTCCGCTTTGTAAGTCTCCCTGAATTGCCACTCTGTCGAAGGTACCCTTACCTACTTTTACCAGTAATCTGTGCGCTTTATTTTGCTCATCAACCTTGACGACAAACGTACCATCTTTACGTAAAATTAATGCATCTCTATGAATAGTTAAACTAGGACTAGCTCCTTGAATTGGCACTGCTACAGATACTAATTGCCCTGCAGTCCAAAACTCATTTAAATGCTCAGGGAGCTGAATTCTCACTTCGAACGTTTGTGAGCGAGGATCTGTACTGGGAATAACAGCAGTAACTTCTGTCGAAATCTCTTGCCCTATTGCTTTTAGGTTTAACGCTAATCCTTTGCGCACATAAGCTAAATATTTAACCGGTACAAATAAGCGAACTTCTAAATGCTCGGTATCAAGTAACTTCAATAAAATGTCACTTCGATTTATATCGGTTCCTGCACGAACAACACGCGCCGTTACAACGCCATTAAATGGAGCTTTAACTGTCGCGCGGGAAAGCTCATCTTCTAACTGCTTTAATTTTAACCTTGCTATTTCTAAATCAGTTTGAGCTAACTCATATTGAGATTTCGTTTGATCAAGTTGAAACTGAGAGGCAGAATTACTTTTTCTCAATTTTTCTAGTCGTTGTAACTCATTTTTAAAATAACGAGAATTAATATTAGCTCGCTTAATTTGTGCTTGTTGCTCCGCTTGTTTCAATTGCAGGGGCAGTAAATCCATTTTAGCTAGCACTTCACCTGCCTGAACCATAGTTCCCGGTTCTTGTAACCAGTCTAAACGACCGCTAACGCCGGCGGTAATATTAACAAAAGAGCGACTATGCAGCGTGCCCATAAGGTTAGCAGTTGCTGCTAATGAAACTTCAGTCACCGTATCAACCTTTACAGGTCTTTTTGGCGCTTGCGCCGAAGTAGCAAATTGACTAACAACCAACAAGCAAGAAGCCGAGCCAAACAAAACCCGTCTCAATATTGACTTTGATGGCATCACTTTTTTTAACCATAATTTTTTTAACATAATTTATCCTCGCTGAGTACCAGCTATTTTGCTCTAGCTGACTCGAGCTTGTAATGAAGATTTAGTGTCCAATTGCAAATCTTCGATATTATTTCCTAAATTACTTTGCTCATTTGATGACTTTTCACCAAACCTTAATAAGCTAGGGAAAAGTACTAAGGTGAAAATAGCACTAGTGAACATACCGCCAACAATCACAGTTGCTAAGCCGCGGTATATTTCACTACCTACGCCCGGCATAACCATTAAAGGTAACATGCCAAACAAGCTTGTTAATGTACTCATATATACAGGTCTTGCACGAATACGAATTGCTTGAGCAACAGCGCGCCTTCTAGAAAGGCCGTCTTTTTCAGCTTGCCTCGTTTGGTCAACAATCAATATGGCATTATTTACCACTAAACCAAGCAAAATAATAAAACCTATCATGGTTAATAAATCGAGTGATTGGTAAGTCACTAAGTTCAATAGATTGAGCCCTGCAACACCACCGGCAACCGCTAATGGCATTACGAGCAAAACTAATAAACTGTCTTTAGGCGATTTAAATAATGCCGTCATAAGTAAAAATAATATCACGAGTGCCAAAGCGAAGTTTTTGATCATATCGCTAATAGCCGCCGCCATTTTATTGGCATTACCACTGAGCTGAATAGACGCTTCAACAGGAAGCTGAGCTTTCATTATCGGTATAACATTTTCATTCAGTGTTACTAATGCCTCTTCTAGTGACATGGTTGCCGGCGGAGATATTTGAATACTAATGGTTCTTTTGCCATCAACACGTCTTAAACTTGTAGGACCTGCCGTTCTTGACAGAGACGTTAGTTCACCTATGGTTTGTACTCCTGCTAAAGGCGAATGTATAGGCAAAGCAGCCAGTTCGTCAGGCGTCTGCCATTGTTCACCACGCAAGATAACATTGACTCTATCGTTACCATCAAAATATTCACCTATGAATAAGCCACTGGTATAAGCGCGAATGGCATTTGCCACATCACGACGTGTTAAACCCGCTTGGGTTATCCGTTGATCTTTGGGAGTGAGTTTCAATTCAGGCTCTGACAACGTTAATCCAGGATTTGGAAATGCTGTCGTACCTGGCATGCTTTCATTAATGGCATCTATCCCAACCTGTGCCACTGACATTAAACTTTCTATGTCTGGTCCCTGTACGTTAATCTCTACAGTGCGACCATTGCCGCCACCTGAGACATTTATCATTGAGCCCCTAAATAAAAAGACTTGCGTATCTGGCAAGCCACCTAATACTTCAGTGCGAATGACCTGCATTAACTCTTCGACTCGGGTTGGGTCATCGGCATAAATAAAACCACCGGTAGCACCGGCACCAAAAGAGTAAAAGTTATAACTTTTAATTTTTGGCAACTTGTCACCCGAAAGATACGGAGATAACCTCTCTTTAACCAGCGATGCCACTTCTTTTTCAATAAAATCAACATTACCACCTGGGGGTAAATTGAGACTAAAGAAAAACCCATCAATAGGAGCACGCGGCATAAAATCAGTTTTCGGCATCAATAAAACGATAACTAAAATAGAGCCGCCCAACAAAAACGAAATCCAGCTTAACCGTTTTGTTTGAGTATTGGTTAAGCGCATCACTAAGCTGGTGAGTTTTTCCCAGTAATGAGCAAAAGGGTCACGGTCATTTTGAGATTTAAGCCAATAATGACTCGCTATAGGCAATATGGTAATTGCCGTTACCAGTGAAGCGATAACTGCAATAGAAAGCGTCAGTGCTAAGTCAGAAAATAACTGCCCCTCAATACCAGCCATGAACAAAATAGGTAAAAATATTGCGACGCTGGTCGCGGTAGACGCAAACAATGCGCCTGTTACTTGCAAAGCGCCTCGCAGCACTGCCTTTTTACCGTCCATCCCTAAACCACGTAGTCGCACTATATTCTCTTGAACAATAATCGCAGCATCAAGTACTAAACCCACAGAGAAAGCCAAACCAGCAAGCGAAATCACATTAAGGCTTCTATCGAAAATACTTAAGGCAACAAAAGCCACCATTAAAGAGATAGGAATAGTAACGGCGATAATTAAGATATTTCGCCAGCCCCGTAAAAACAACCAAAGAATAATTAAGGCTAAGGCAATGCCTAATCCTAGATTGTTTTGCACTAGTTTCAATGCATTACGAATATGTACTGAAGAGTCAAAACTTAGCTCAATCACTAGCCCTGCTGCTTTCATTGGCCCATCATTCAACTCTTTAACTGCAACATTTATTTCATCTAAAAGCGCCACGGTGTTTGCGTCGTTTTGACGCTTCAAAGTAAAGTAGTATGAAGGTTGGCCACTACGCATGTTAAAGCCAAAGCGGTCCACTAAGGTATTTTCAACGGTGGCAATGTCTTTTAAATAAATAGGACGTTCTCCGCTATAGCCTACAATCATCTCAGTTAAATTACTGACATCATATTGCCCAGAAAAACGCACCGTGTATTGGCGTCTACCGACATTAGCTACACCAGCAGATACATCACTAGCGCGTGAAATAGTTGAACTAATATCCGATAGCGACAAGCCAAGCGAAGCGGTACGTAGCGGATCAAAGGTGATCCTTAATTCTCTTGGACGGTGGCTTTGCAAATTGACTTGCCCCATACCTTGAATTCGAGAAAATCTCGGCCGTACCACATCTTCAATCAGCTTTTGGTATTTACCTAAATCTTGCGTCGGATTATCAGGTAGGGTTTTAATCATCAAAGATGCGGTATTAGGGCCGCCTCTGCCTCCTCCAGCAGAGACTACTGGGTCGAACGCATCTAACGGAATAGGTGGCGCTTGATTGAGGTTATTGATTACATCAAGCATGGCTTTTTGCATATCAGCACCCACATCAAACGTTAGGGTAATATTGCCAAAACCACGTTGAATATTAGTAGTAACTTTCGTTACACCTTGAGTATTTTTAACCACGTTTTCAATCGGCTCTATGATAACCGATTCCATTTCCGCTGGAGCCGCGCTGCGCCAGCCAGTAGATATATTAATTTGTGGTTGTTCAATATCAGGGGTTAATTGTATGGGTAGTTTAAAAACACTCATTAAACCAAATACCATGACTAAAGCGACGATAACAATAATGGCAGCAGGGTTTTTTAAGGCGGCACGGGTAAGGTTCATTATCCCATCCTAGTTATAATATTTTTTTATTCGAAGCATTATAAGTAAAGACGTGTCAAAAACTAAAAAGGTTGAGTTAAGTGGCATTTATTTTGCGACGAAATGAATATTTGAAATATAAGGTTACATTCGGTCATCGTTAGACAAAGATTTTTAGTAGGTAAAAAGCGGCGAATTAATCGTCTGAGGAAGGTGAATCTAAGTAAATTTTTATCCTCTCATCATAATGTAAAGACTTAATATCATTGCCCCAATATTTGTTCACCAGTCGTGTAATTAGACCACTTTCTTTTGCTTTAATCATGGCGCTAGCAATAATGTCTTTATATTGCGCCCCTGCATTTGGGCCTGTTTTACTTAAATAAAAACGAAAGTCACGCTCATAAATAAGCAGTAACTTTTGTTCGATTGCTAAGCCTGAATGCAACTTGGCTTCTGAAATAATTTCGTTTACGCCGCGCGCAAAATAATCAAAGCCTCTATCTTTTTCTAACATTTTAAAAAGCGATGCCCAGTTACCAATAAATTCCTTGTATTTTAAATGATTAGCACGCCAAACTTTAGCATCAAACCATTTCAATCCCATCGCCGCAGTTAAATTTAGTCCTCTAAAGTCATCTAGATTTTTCACCTTATCATAGTGAGATTGTTCACCTTTTTTAATTAACAAAATACGCTTACCAATCAAGCCATCGGTAAGCCCAACTTCAATAGGTATATAGCGTTGGTTTCTTTCTTTAGTTTCCAACATCCAAAATATGGAAGTAATTCCTGAATCTAAATATTGTTTGCTTCTTAAATGCGGCGTGTTACTCACGGTTAAAATAGGCGTATGCCCTATTTCTTTGAGCGCCGTCGTGAGTAGCTCATGATAAAAAAGATGGTGACCGGCTGAATCAGTTACCTTAGATATTTCCAAACGCACTTCTTTAGAGTAAGTGTTTGTACAGCATAATATCAATATCATTATCTGAAAAAAATATATAGTACACTTCAATGTCGTTTGCCTTCCACTCAACGTTCATGTCTTAAACTGCTGCTGTTAGTAACTATAAGTAGCAATGATTTCACGATGAAAATTTGTAGCGATAAATATAATCGCTAATGTACCTACTCCACCAATTGCTAAGTATAGTTTAGTTTTGAAAATCACATGATAAAACATCAACTTCTCTAGACTTATGTAGAAAGAATAATTTTTCTAATTACTTTTGTAATTAAAATGGATAATAGCTAATTGAGTAGTGATGGTTGATTTAGTGTGGGATAAACACAGGCAGGGTATGGTTTCACCCCAAAGACACTTACGATGATTTAATCGCAAGTGAGTATAGATAATTCAGATTAGCCACTCATAAAAACGCGTAAACTTATTGAGCTTAGATTTTTATAAAATGAAAATAGCGGCCAAAATAAACGCGGCGATCCATAAAGTTTCCATCACCATTAAAAATATCGGCAACATGCCTACTGAAGCCAGCTTAGCTAGGTTTGATTTCATACCAATCGCAGTTATTGCAATAATCAAAGCAAAACGGGAAACTTCAGTTGCCGATTCTGTTACCAAAGCAGGCAATTCAAAACACGAATTTATTATCATCAAAACAATGAAGGCGACTAAAAACCCAGGCACTTTTGCAGCTTTGCCTGTTGAAGTATCTCCTTGATGAAATCGCTTTATTACCAGTAACATGATCAATACAACAGGCATTAACATACTAACGCGCACAAGTTTCACTAAAGTTGCTGTATTGCCAGTTTCTTCAGAAATAGAAAAGCCTGCACCAACCACTTGAGCAACGTCGTGTATAGTGCCACCTAAGAATAACCCCGCGTCCATACTGTCAAGACCGAAATAAGTTACTGCAATAGGATAAACAACCATAGCAATTGTTGATAATGACGTTACACCGATTACGGTAAGTAATGTATCACGCTCTTTATCTTTATATTCGGGCAATACCGCAGTAATTGCCATTGCCGCCGAGGCGCCACAGATAGCGACAGAGCCACCGGTAAGTGCGCCAAAGCTTTTTCGCAGGCCGGTGAGTTTTGCTAACAATAAACCTAGCGCAATAGTAGAGAAAATAGCCGCGGCTAATAAAGCAATAGTTTGCCAACCTAAGGTGAACAAATCATCTAGCGCTATGCGTAGACCCAGTAAGGCGACGCCAATTCTTAAAATATGACAAGCGGTGAATTCTATGCCTGCTTTGCATGAGGTTTCTTCATATAAGAATGATAAAGCGATACCTAATAGCAAGGCAAAAAGCATTGCCGGCGCTCCGTAATGCTCACTCAAAAAGAGTGCAGCCAAGCCTGTTATCACGGCAATACTGGCACCAGGTAAAAACTGCTTATACGTCATATTAAATTACTCGTGTTTATTTTTTACCTGATGCGCCAAGAACGACTAAAACTTTACGCTTCCGCTCACCTTCAAAAGGACGACGACCATGTTTAGCGATATTATTATCAACAATTGCCACATCACCATCTTGCCAAGCAATGTCATAGGTCAACAACTCAGCTTGCTTAACAATTGTCTCTAAAAAAGCTTTATTAATTGAGCTATCATCACCAAAACAAAGTGCTACATCGGGATTGTCTCTTACACCACTCCAGCCCATGTAGGCAGCAATGATTTGATTAAAAAATACTTTTCTACCATCAGACAGTATTCTTATTGCCGGTAGTGCCGAGGTTTGTGCTTTTAACGAGCCATCTGCTAGCCATTGCCATGAGTAACCTAAATTTTTCAGTTTTTCTTCAGCTTGCTCAGCATTTTCAACCGTTAATGTACTCTTCCAACTACGCCCTTGGCCTGACTCAGGTTTATCTTCTGCAGGCATTAAGGTGGTATATTTCACCCCCACTCTTTCAAGTTTTTCAGTTAACTCAGGTTCAACGTTTATTAAGTTTTGATAAATAAAGTCTGAACGACAAATAGCCGTTTCTCCTCCTTTATCTGCAGCTTGCTCACAAAAGAGTGATATTTTCGCCGGGTATACTGGGGTTTGAGCCATTTCATTGTGCAAATATATTTCTACATGCTTTGGAGCTTCGTTAGCGGTAAATACATATTCGGTATGATTTATCCGAACCGCATTTGAAAGCGACTCCTTGTAGGTAAAGTTTGGATAATTAAAGGCTGAAAAGAACTCGTCGTAAGTTTGAGCACTGGTAATGGGAAACCCTCTAAACAATAATGCACCAGTACAAAACAGCTCTTGCTCTAATAATTCAAGGTGCTCTTTTACAAACGCCTTGGCTTGTTCGATTGTAGAAACTGAACCGTCATTGACAATAATGCTAGGAAACTCACTTTTTTCAAATTTTAAGTCAGCAACCATGTTACTTATATATGCCATAACTCTATCTCCTAATCATAAATTGGGTAGAAGGTGTTAAATGCCGCTTCGCAAAATTCGCCAGGATCGTTAAAGCGTCGATTCTGATTCAGTGAAGATATAGCCTCCATTTCGTGCTCTGAAAGCTCGAAATCAAACAGGGCAATATTTTCTTTTAGCCTTGCCAATTTAGTACTCTTAGGGATAATTGCACAACCACGTTGCACTCCCCAACGTAAAACAACCTGAGCCGGTGTTCTATCCACCCTTTTTGCCGCAGCAATGACCACATTCTGTGTCAAAACAGACTCAAGCGCATCTGCCATTTGTAACTCTAAATATGACAAAGCACCTAACGGTGAAAATGTGGTTACCGAAATACCATAACCTTTAGCCAAACGGATGAGTTTTTCTTGTGTTAAGTAAGGGTGTGACTCTATTTGCAATGCCGACGGCTTAATCTTCGCGTACGACATTAAATCATTGAGTAAACCTGCATTATAATTACAAACACCAATTTCTTTCACTAAACCGTCTTCAACCAATGCCTCCATTGCTTGCCATGTTTCATATAATGGTACTGGCGCAGTTAACATGCTGGCATTTTCACTTTCAGGCTCAAATAACCATTCTGGCGGGTACCTTTGTTCAAATGGCACAAAAGGTTGTGCTATTGGAAAATGTATTAGGTATGAGTCAAGATAGTCTAAATTCAGATCAGCTAAGGTTTTTTCTAATGCTAATTTAACATGTTCCTTTTTATGATAAGTATTCCACAGCTTAGACGTTACCCATAGCTCTTCTCTTTTACAGATACCTTCTTTAATAGCTTGCGCAATCCCCTGACCTACTTCTACTTCATTGCCATAATCACAAGCACTATCTAAGTGGCGATATCCCACTTTTATAGCTTGGTATACAACATCAGCACATTGATCTTTAGATATTTTCCATAAACCTAAACCTACTGGGGGAATTTTATTTTCAGCCATCATAAACCTCAAAGCTTAATCTATTACGAATATTTATTTTATATCTTATATAAGACACAAGTTTTGTCAATGCGAGAATAACAAATTTATTTAATTTACTGTATTAATTGTAGATCTCGAAATAGTACTATTTGAAATAATAGCAGACAGCAACAAAGACTGGAGAATAGATGTTTAATGGCTTCAAAGAGGTGAATGAGAGTTTCCAACCGAATGGAAACTCTGACTTTATAGAAATTTAATCGAATTTAACTAAATAATGATAATTATCTGAGCGGCAACGAGTTTGACGAAATTCAATTAATTGACCCGTTAACGACTTAGACAAACGAGTAAACTGTAATAACGGCTCTGTTGGCTTAATTCCCAGAGATTTAGCATCGGCTTTCGTGGGTAATATGGCCTTTATGCAATCAGATATATCTTGCACCGTATGACGGTAATTAGTTTGATAGAAATGGTATAGCGTATGAGGGATTTCAGGCTCTTCCATCATGCCTTCAAAATATTTTTCCGGCAAATAAATATCTTCTAGGATACACAGTTCACTATCGATTTTCCGACGGCGTGATAAAACAATGACCTTTTCACCTTGCTTCAGTTGCAAGTTTTCTAAAACATCACCTTGAGCAAGTTCAATTTTTCGCGAAATAGTCTCAGACATCGGCAATTCTGGCTTTTTACCATCAGCAACTAATGGAAAAAAACGATAAAGCGCTTGCTGGCCGGTATGCTCAGAAACAAAAGTGCCTACACCTTGCCTTCGATATAAAATTTTGGCGTCAGTTAATGCGCTAAGGGCTTTTCTAACGGTACCTTGGCTAACATTAAACTCTTCTGCTAGTTGAAACTCATTTGGTAGAATTTCACCAACCTTCCAGCGCTGCTCAACAATTAATTGTTTAACATACTCTTCAACTTGCTTGTATAGAGGTAAATAAGCCGGACTACCAGCGCTCAATTTATTATGAAATTTTGTATCATTCATTTTACAGCTCAAATAACTCTTGTTTAAAAGGGAAAATTTAATCATTAATCCAATAGGAACATAGATACGCTACTGAGCCAAAGAATGCAAGAAATTAAACAATAGGCTAAAATTAGCTATTATTTATTATGAAGAAGAAGCCTGATTTTTATTGCGCTCAAGCTAGGTTTTCAGTCGAAAAAATCGCAACTATTCAAGCTTTTCTATCAATTAAAGATTGACAGTCAGCTGATAAAGTTAGTATCTTCAGTCTTATATAAGATAGCTTTTTGATTTGCATGCGATGGAGTTTATACATGTCCTCACTTTCAGTAACTAGTCCTAACTGGAACGATATACCTCAACTTTCAATTATGGAAGATGCACAACTCACCGCTTGCGATACCGTTAGTTTACCTACTGAGCATGGGGAATTAACCATTTCTATGCTAAGTAATGGCGTTAGGTTTCAAATAGGTACGCAAAGAACATTTGATTACGCTATGTTGAAAACAAGCCCACAAGCACAACCTATTACCCTCGAATCAAATCAATTAACCAGTACTATTATCAGCAACAGGTTTCGTTTAGAACTAGTACACACACCTTTCAGTTTTAAGCTATTTGAAGGTGACAATCTCATTCAGGCTAGCCCTAATGACGGACATTTCGTTCGCCAATATCGATTACCTCCATTAGCAAAAGTTGACGAAGGCTGGCTAATGTCTTTTGAGTTGAATTCGAGTGAGCCGGTTTACGGGCTTGGTGAAAAATGGGGCAAACTAGACAAGCGTGGGCAATTTATTCGCTCATTTAACCATGATGCCCTCGGCGTCAATGCAGAAATATCTTATAAAAACACCCCCTTTGCTTGGAGCCCTCAGGGCTGGGGGTTATTCGTGCATACGCCAGCGCCTGTCACACATAGTGTTGGCTATGCTCCTTGGTCACAACGTGCATACGGTTTATTAGTAGAAGACCATGCTTTAGACCTTTTTTTATTAAAAGAAGAAGATGGTGCCGGCATGTTGAATGCCTATACTGAGCTCACGGGTAAAGCGCCAACGCCTCCAGATTGGAGTTTAGGCGTGATTCTTTCCAAAGCATATTATCAAGATGTTGACGAATTAATGGCTACCGCAAAAGCCGTTCGCGCACATAAAATGCCCTGTGATGTCATTACACTTGACGGCCGCGCTTGGCAAGATACCGATACTCGCTTCGCCTTTGAATGGGACAAAACTAGATATAAAGATCCCGCCGCCGTACTACAAGAACTCAAGGATATGAATTTTAAAATTTGTATTTGGGAATATCCTATGATTTCAGTCGAAAATCCACTCTTTAAAGAGTTGGCTGACAAAGGCTGGCTAATTAAAGACAAGCGTACGGGTGAAGCCTTTCAATATGATTGGGACATGAGCGCTTTTGGTGAAGTACTGACCCCGTTACCTAAATCTGGTATTTTAGATTTCACCCACCCTGAAGCCTATGAATTCTGGCGCGATAGTCATAAACCTTTATTTGATATTGGCGTAGACATGATTAAAGCCGACTTTGGCGAACAAATTGAAGATGAAAACATGCTGGCGTCAAATGGAGAAAGTGGCGCTGCACTGCATAATGTTTATACATTGCTCTACAACCGATGTGTATATGAAGCAGCCAAATTATATAGCAAGAATGGTCCATTCCTATTTAGCCGCTCAAGTTGGATTGGCTCACAATGTTATCCTGCACAATGGGGCGGAGATCCTCAAGCTGACTGGGGTGGTTTAGCCGCAAGCTTACGTGGCGGTATATCCTGGGGCCTTTCTGGTGCACCTTTTTATGCCACTGATGTAGGTGGCTTTTATAAAGATACCAGAGATGCTGAATTATTTGTTCGCTGGATTCAAGCAAGCGTTTTCTCGGCACACATGAGACTGCACGGTATAGGTCAAAGAGAACCTTGGAGCTATGGAGCACAAGCCGAACAAGCCGCCAATAAAGCCTTAGCACTGAGGTATAAACTGTTACCTTATTTAAAAAGAACCATGTTACAGGCAACTGAAACAGCCTTACCCGTTCAACGAGCTATGGTACTCGCCTTTCCTGAAGATAAAGCCGCATGGCATTTCGAAGATCAATACATGTTTGGTGATGATTTGCTTGTTGTACCTTGCTTACAACCCGGTGGCAAGGTTGAGTTTTACCTGCCAAAAGGACAATGGCGTATGTTTGAAGATGAACGAGTGTTTGAAGGCGGCCAAGTTCATCAATTAACGCTGCACCTTGATCAACAAGCAGTGTTTGTTAAAACAGATAAACGCATCCCGCTTGGCGCAGTAGTTGAACATACAGAACAACTCGAAAACATTGAAAATATAACCAGTTATTGGCCTTCACTATAATAAGCGTTAGATAAGCAATAATAAAACAACGGAGCCAGATTACATGCCGATAGAGCAACTTATTACCACCTTATTATCCTGCATATTTTTTATGGGGTTAGTCGCTTGGTACTCTTATAGTAAAACCAAAGGTGAAGTCGATTCGAAAGACGGCTACTTTCTAGCAGGCCGTGGCTTAACAGGTACTTTTATTGCTGGCTCAATGTTGCTGACCAACCTCTCTGCTGAACAACTCATCGGCCTTAACGGCTCAGCCTATATGTATAACTTAAGTGCTATGGCATGGGAAGTCACTGCCGGTTTCGCAACCATTATCATGGCGTTAGTCTTTTTGCCTCGTTACCTTTCAGGAGCATTCACTACCCTGCCTGAATTTCTAAAATCACGCTTTGATGACTCGGTTAGGCGCATGACAGTAGTACTGTTTATGGTTGGCTATGGACTGGTCACTATCCCCTCAATTTTATATTCTGGCTCAGTGGCGGTGTTAAGGCTCTTTGACATTCCCGAATTGTTAAATGTTAATTATGAAATCGCGCTAGTCATCACCATTATTTCTGTCGGTAGTATTGGCGCACTTTATGCCATTTTCGGTGGGCTTAAGGCTGTTGCTGTATCAGATACATTAAATGGCGTTGGTTTACTGATTATCGGTATTCTAGTACCGGTTTTAGGTTTTTCTCTACTTGGCGGAGGCGATGTCATGGCTGGCGTCAATACCGTTATGACAACACATACGGAAAAATTAAATGCTATTGGTGCGCCTGATGATCCTGTGCCCTTTGGGACAATATTCACCGGAATGATTTTTGCGAATTTATTCTACTGGTGTACAAACCAATACGTTATCCAACGAACGCTGGGCGCAAAAAACTTGGCCGAAGGCCAGAAAGGGGTGCTGCTTTCTGGTTATTTTAAATTATTAATACCCTTTTTGATGATGGTGCCCGGTATTATTGCCTTTCACTTATATCAGGGCGAAACCTTGCCTTCATTCGATTTAGCCTACCCCATGTTGGTTAAAGATGTACTGCCTGTCTACTTATCAGGGTTTTTCTTAGCAGTATTACTGGGTACTGTTTTTAGCTCATTCAATTCGTTACTTAATAGTGCTGCCACTTTGTTTTGTTTAGATATCTACCTGCCAATGAAGAAGAACAAAGTATCTGATAAAGAGTTAATTAAAGTCGCTAAAATTGCGAGTGTTGTCATTGCTTTATTTTCATTTATCGTTGCGCCTATATTGATGTTTGCACCAGACGGCTTATGGCAAATCATCAGAATATTTACCGGGTTTTATAATATTCCTGTTATTACCATAGTCTTAGTTGGTTTTTTTACTTCGCATGTCCCAGCTGTTGCCGCAAAAGTGGTTATCATCTTTCACGTTATCACCTATGCGGTACTAAAATTCATTATCGAAATAGATATAAATTTCATTCACATTTACGCCATTTTATTTGTTGTAGAAACGGCAATAATGTTAACTATTGGCAAGTTGTACCCACGTACAAGTCACTTAATTTATACAAAAAATACTATTGTTAACTTAACACCGTGGAAGTATGCCTTACCGGTGGCCATCAACTTAGTCGCCTGCATTCTTATGCTGTACGTATTGTTTTCACCAATAGGGTTAGTGAACGGATTAAGCCCATCATTTTGGGGAGTGATCTCAGTAATTGTTGCGGTGAATATAGTAATGTGTGCTCTGTCTTTAAATGTTTGGAAGAAAAAATACGAGCATAACTTGGAAGAGACTAACCATATTTAAATGCTATAAATCCAATTTATTGAGACGTAATATAGCTAATTTCATATAAAAACATAAGACAAATACATGCAATACGTTGTAATAATTAAGAATAATAAATTATTAGGTCTTATATAAGATATTAGTTGTATTATATCAATTGCATGTGTATTGTAAAACTAAGCTGTAGTAATTTTCTACAGTGACAAAGAAATTCTAGGAGTATTCAATTTTATTCAACTAAAGTGAATATATGCAGAATGTACAACAAGTAACGGGTTAAGTGGCAATAACTGTCACAGTAAAAAATAATCACAATAAAATAATGATAAACATTAACTAAATGTACGGGGGAAATATGTCAATCAAACGAAGCAAAATTTCACTAGCTATAGTGTCGTCATTGGCAATAACAACATTAGCAAACCCAGTTTTTGCTGAAGAAAATAAAAAAGAAGACGAAGGTCTTGAAAAAATTACCGTAACCGCACAAAAGCGTACTGAGAGCTTGTCTGAGATCCCCGTTGCCGTATCGGTTATTGGTAGTGATCAAATCGACTCTGCATTTACTGGCAGCTTTGAAGGTTTACAAAGCTTAGTACCATCAGTAAGTTTTAAAAAAGGTACAACTAGCCGTAACTCTGCCATCACGGTACGTGGTATCGGTACCATTTCATTCAGTGTTGCGGCAGAGCCAAGTGTTTCTACCGTTGTTGATGGTGTAGTGCTAGGTCGTTCAGGGCAAGCTTTTACTGATTTATACGATTTAGAACGTATTGAAGTTTTGCGTGGCCCTCAAGGCACCTTATTCGGTAAAAACGCCTCAGCCGGTGTGGTAAACATTACCACTAAACGGCCGCATGGTGATACTGAAGGTATGGTTGAAGCAACCATGTTCCAAGGTAATGAATACCGTTTACGCGCCAAAATTCAAGGCGAAATTTCCGATAAAGCAGCGGCTAGCGTAGTCGTGACCAAGTCCGGCTACGACGGTAATTTATATAACGTTTACAATAACGAAAATGTCAACGGCTACGATAAGCAAGGCGTAAGAGCCATGTTAGATTACGAAGCGTCATCCGACACTAATGTGCTATTTATCTTCGAAAACTCAGAATCAAATGACGACTGTTGTGCAGATATTGAGGGCTTACCTAGTGGTCGTAACCCAGACTCAGAAGCCGCACCAAACAGTAACGGCATTGTTGATGGCGTCGCTGATTTTGATTTAAACCAACGTAAAGTTGATCATGATTTTGAATCTCGTACTATTGATAAAACTACCGCCTTTTCAGTACAAGTTGATAAAGATCTTGGCGATTATGCATTCACCTCAATCACTGCATACCGTGAATGGGAAAATATTGAATACCGTGAAGGTGACTTCACCTCTATCGCGGGTGATTCAACAGAGCCGGTATTTGGTGTACCTTTTCAGTTACATGATGTTGGCCCACAAACTTGGCGTCAATTCTCTCAAGAAGTACGTATCGCTTCACCTATTGGTGGCAAAGTAGATTGGCAAGCAGGCGCCTTCTTCTGGAAAATGGACTCAGAGCGTAACTTTACCCGTGATGCAAGTTGTCAGAACAACGGCGGTCAATTAGATAGTGCTGTCTCTTACTATTTAACCAGCAAGGATATTATTGCTGACCCGTCGGCAGATGATGTCGCTAACTTTATTGCCAATGAAGGTATTACCTGTAACGCCAATGATATCGTCAGTGCTACTGCCTACATGCGTACCGAGTTTGTAAACTGGGCATTATTTGGTGATGGTAAATATCACGTCTCTGATGATTTCAGATTACTCTTTGGCATGCGTTATACCGATGATGAGGTGAGTTTTACCCATAACCGTGTCAATAACGATGAGTATGGCCGCAAAGGCGTTGGTGTACGCGAAGCTTCTTTGAATACAAATTACGATGGTGGCACTAGCAATACCAATACCTCATTCAAATTAGGCGCACAATACGACCTAGATGATATGGGCATGGTCTATGCTACTTACTCTCAAGGTTATAAAGGCCCTGGCTTTAACGTTTTTTATAATATGTCAGCCAACGATACGCTACCTATTGATGAAGAAACGTCTGACGCTTATGAGCTTGGTTATAAATATGCAGCCTATGACTTTATGTTCAATGCAGCAATTTTCAAAACTGAAATTGAGGGCTTTCAAGCCAATAACTTTGACAACTCAAGTGGCGTCACCATTACTCGCTTAACCAATGCCGGTAATGTTTCTACGCAAGGTATTGAATTTGACTTTGTTTGGCAGGCAACAGATAACTTAACCTTAACGGGTGGCTTTGCTAAAATTGATGCTGAAATTGATGAGTTTTTCTGTCCTGTCGGTGAAAGCTGTACTGAGCGTTCAGGTTTAGAAGTACCTTTCTCACCGAACTTAAAGTATTCATTAACTGCTGATTATGTGACAGAGCTAGCCTCAATGGATATTTTCTGGAATGCAACTTATGTCTACACTGACGAGCAAATGGCAACACTACCTAGTAATACTGGTGAATTCAGCCCGGCTGTTCAACTACCTGACTACGCATTACTTAACGCTAGTGTCGCTTTCTCGTTCAATGATGATGAATATCGTATTTCACTTATTGCGAAAAACTTAACTGATGAGCAGTATTTCACGAGTTACAGTGGTGACGGCTTCCGTTATCAAGTACCAAGAGATGCCGACAGATATTTTGGCGCGCAATTTAGAATGAACTTCTAATCACCATAAATAAAAAACTGTCGAAAGGCAGTTTTTTTTATTTTAATCTCAAGCCCCCTCTGATCACCCAACAGTACTATAAATTCAAAGCCCTGTAGTAGCCCCATATTCAAATGTAAAAAAAATGTAACATATGTTTGCTTTTATCTTTGATTTATATAAAAATCCTCGCGGCAAAAATAATAATAACTAAAGGAATTATCGTGTTTAAAAAATTAGTCTCACTCATTTTCATTACCCTATTTGTTACTGGTTGTACTGTTATGCCAGCTAAGCAAGTTTACTCAACACCACCAACCAATAAAACTATCAATGTCTACTCACTTATTCCGCAAGATGAACTAGACGCTTTATACCCAGTGTCAGATAGCTCTGCTGCAACCATGCAATTTGGCTTAGTCGGTGCCTTAGTTGGCGCTGCTATAGATACTTCTATAAATAAATCTAATGCTGAAGTAGCAGAAGAAAATTTAGCTGGTATTCGCAATGAACTGATAGGCTTAGAGTTTGATAAATTATTTGCAGAAGAAATCGGTAAGAAACTCCATAACCAAGTTAACATAGGTAAAGTTCAAACAATTAAATCAGTAAAAGAGCTTAAGAAAACACTTTCTCCTGGTGAAACTTATTTACTTTTAGATACTTACTACAAGATGGATATAGATTTTAGAACACCATTTATCGTAACCTCAGTGACGTTAAACGAGAAAGGTAAAGCCAAGAAAAAAGACACCGTGTTTTATAAAAACACCTTTACCTATTTCGGCTTATCTTTACCTGCACCAGAGAAATCACAAGACTTCATAGATGCCGAAGTAGACAAAATAAACAATAACTTTGCTCAACTCAGTGACAAAACGAAAAAATCACGTAAGGCTAGAATAAAACGTCAAAAGCAGCTAAAAAAAGCCCGAGAAACCTCTTTGAGTTTTGACGATGCGAATGCCATTTCAGCAAAGAGTTGGAGTACTGAATACAAAGCAGCACTCGACTCAGATCTACGCGGTGGAATTCAGCAACTATTTAACATTATTGCTGATGATATGGCTGATAAAACAGCACCTGAATCCTATGCAAAATCAGGCACTACACTAGCGGGCTATCCAGCATACCATAAAGCTATATTAGTTGATGAAAGTGAAAGTAGAAAAGTAATACGCTTTAGCGAAGGCTACCGAGCAGGTGCTGTTTGCTCTATGCCTAAAGAAGAATCTACAGGTAAACTTCTTTGCCTTTAATCAAGTTTACTTTATTGCCGTTTATGGCAATATTCGCTTTGGCTGGCTGTAAATCAGTCAGTCAAAGTCATCACAATGCTTGTCAAGTTGGGCTCAACTTCTCAATTGATAACACTATTGATTCAAAACACATTGTCGATTTTGATAAGCTTCATGGCAAAGTCAGCAAAGCTTATAGCAAACCTAGTCAAAGTAATCATTTATTAGAATTAGAGCTAGTCAAAGCGTATGTTCGACCGAACGCATATATACTGGTAGCAACCGCAGTCGTTGCAAGAAAAGACAATAATGGTGAACGAGTAAATTATTATAGAGCCTCTAATGTTGATGCTAATCTGGCCAATTTAGACAGTGAGTATCAATCAGCCCTAAATAATGTTGTTTTGTTAGCCATACAAAAAGCCGTTATTGACCAACAGAATACCTGTAATAATTTAGCAAGCCCTGCTGTGTCTTCATAAATTCCAAAGTTAACTACCTAAAGTTCGCTTCATCATGATGTCGAAATCATTGCTCGATAATCCTCTCCATAATCTTCTCCATAACCGTCTGAAATTGTTTTAGCTGTTACTTTCAGTAGTTATTTAATAAATTAATAAATTTGTACTACATTTAAAAGCGTAGGTTAAATAAATTCAATGATTATCACCTTGTTAGTAAAGCCAATATTGACAATGGTCCCAACAGATTCACTAAAGAGCTTTTAAAAGAAATGCCGAACATTAAAAGGATTACCAAAGCGCTTGATGCATTACCGACCCATTACAAAATATTGTCAGGTTTTGCTATCCCTTTATCCCTTATTTTAGTTTTAACATTAATCGCCTATTTTAGTATTGGCAATTTACTCAGTACATCTGCTTGGGTAAAACATACCCATGAAGTACTTGCTCGTGGCACTGAGTTAGAAAAACTCATGATCGACATGGAAACTGGCGAGCGTGGTTTCTTAATTACCGGCAAAGACTCTTTTTTAGCGCCTTTTATTAATTCGCAAAACATTTGGGATAGCAAAATGAGCGAATTACAAACACTAGTTGCTGATAACCCCCCACAAGTTGAAAAATTAATCGCCATTGATAAGCTGCAAAAGGAATGGCTAGACAAGGCAGCAAAAGTTGAAATAGCCAAACGTCGACAAGTGCAGACGCAAAATGTATCCGTAGCATACATACAAAGAGTACTGAAAGAAGGTCATGGAAAAAGCATCTTAGATGCTTTGCGAACTGAATTAACGACATTAGCTACATTGTTTGTAAATTCTCGTAGCCCAGAGGGTGAAAATTTAGTGTTGAGAATAACCAAAGACATGGTTGACCAAGAGACCGGTGAGCGAGGATACTTACTCACTGGCGATGAAGTCTTTCTAGAGCCTTATTATGCCGGTTTGACAAATTTGCAACGTCACCTTAGTCAACTGCGACAGCTTATTGATAATCAATTTGTCCCAACACATGCCAAAAGCATTGTAGATGCCATTTTTACTGATACTCAGACATGGATAACCACTTCGATTACCCCGGCAACGTTGCCAAATAGCACTGTATTGGGCGTCAGTGCGCAACAAACACAACTGTTGGCCGCTGGTAAACAAAGCTTAGATCAAATCAGGATACAGATTTATCAACTTGAGTTGTTATTTGATAGAGCGCAAAGACCTGATGCGCGTAACATACTGGCAAACCTAACCAATGACATAGTTAACATTGAAAAAAACCAACGCAAATATTTATTAACCGCTAACCAAGCGCTACTGAAACAAATCGAATTATCAACCCTGTCTATCCGCAATAACAAAGATGCATTACTGCGCGAAATTGACCTTGTATTTGATAAAGCTGAAGCATTTGCTCAAACTAAAACAATTGAAGCACTTGCTCTACAGTGGCATGAAGAAGCCGCCAAGCCAGAAATTTTGGCTCGTAAGAACATTAATAACAACAATATTTCCAATGACCAACTTGTTAATAGAAAGGTCCGACAAACTACTACTGAACGGGTACATCTTGATATCGCTGACAAATTAACAGAGCTACTCAGTTTTATGACAAAGCACGAAGACAGCACAGCGGAAAATATAGTAAATGAAATAAAGACCCAGCAGCTATTACTTGAAACATACGAGGTCAGTTTTTTATCGACGGGACTTGAGCGATATTTAACACGTTATTATCAGGCTGAAAAAAAACTGGCTAGGCTTATAAACAATCTTGTAGTCCACCTTTCAATACATAAATTAGCCGTAGACCATAACAAAGTTGACTCGATTATAGTTGCGATCCAAGCGATGATTAGTCAATGGCAAACCAAAGTTGCCCACGCAAATATTCAAGCGAGATTACGAGTAAATAAAAATCCTGACATAAGTTTTTCAACCATTCAAAATACAGTATCAACAGCTAAAGGCAAACAAGTATTAGACCAAATAAGAGCTATTATTGAGCGTCTTGAACAGGCCATTGGAAGCAATAACAGCAGAACCAATAAACACTTACTAACAATACAGCAGGCTATTGTTGACAGAGAGACAGGACAACGGGGTTATCTCATTACGGGAGAACAAAGCTTTTTAGCGCCCTATCATCATGGTAACACTGTATTAAATGAGACTTTCCCTCTGCTGATTAATACAGTTAAGTCATTTTATGATAAAGCTGAAGAAGTTCGAAATATACAGAAAATACAAAGCCTCATCGATAATTGGCAAACTACTTATGCCCGTCCTTTGATCAACTCGGTAAAAAATAACGTTGGCGTAAATAACCTCGATGATGCCTATACAAAAACGCGCACACTAGATGAACGAGGAACTTTAAAGCTAGATCAGTTTAATCATGTGCTTAGTAAATTAAGCTTAAGCTTCGATCAAGCTCAAAATTCGGCAGGTCAATTATTAACAACATTGGTCAGCAAGAATGTTGCCGATCAGGAAACCGGATTAAACGGTTTTTCACTCACAGCTGCAGAGGAGTTTTTATTACCATATGAAGAGGGTCAAACTGCACTCCAAAATAACTTCACCTCATTGTTGCAACTTGTAAATTCAAATGAAAATAAAGACGTTATCCTTACGTTAATCGCTGAGCTAGAAGCAACTGCAAGTGCATGGAATTTTAACGTCGCAGTACCGGAAATAGAGATGCGAGATGCCCTTAATGAAAAAGGAGCATCAATGAGCGATATCACAGCCCTCATAGAGAAAGAGACAGGAAAAAAATTAATAGATAAGATCAGAACATTGCAAGAACAATTTTTAAGCGTAGAGCGTCAACTGGTGATCGCTCGAGAATTTGCGGCAGAAGAAGCCTCTGCACTGTCAATAAAACTGCTCATTATCTTTACCGTAGTCGCACTAATGTTCGCTCTCGCTACAGCAATCATCGTTTCAAAAAACATCGTCGAAAAACTAAATAAATTAGTAACTGGAACTGAAAAAGTCACCCAAGGACAGTTAGAGACAGAGATAGATATTGATGGAAAAGATGAGTTTGCTCTATTAGGCGATTCATTTAATCGTATGACATCTTCAATACGTAATACCATGGCTGATTTACAGCAAGCAACTAAAGCCAAAGGAGATTTTCTGGCAAATATGTCACATGAAATAAGAACGCCAATGAATGGTGTCTTAGGTACACTCACTATGCTTGAAGATACACAATTAACTGATGAGCAAAAAACAATGATTAATACCCTGAGATCTTGTGGTGATGGTCTATTGGTCATTATTAATGATATTTTAGATATTTCAAAACTAGAATCAGGAAAATTAGCCCTTGAAGAACGTCCATTTGACCTAAGGCAAATGATAGAAGAAGCAGCATTTTTGCTAGATGCCACGGCTTCTCAAAAAGGCTTATCTTTAGTGACGACTATTGACAGCCAAATTTCTGGCAACTTTCTGGGAGATTCAGTCAGAATCGGCCAAATACTAATGAATATAACCAGTAATGCCATTAAGTTCACCAAGGCAGGGCAAGTAGAAATTGCAGTAAATGTCGTCAAAAAAGAAGAGACACTGCATCATATAAACTTTAGAGTTATCGACCAAGGCATTGGCATTGCCGCCCAAGATTTGCAAAAATTATTTCAACCATTTTCTCAAGTTGATAGCTCGACTAGTCGTAAATATGGTGGTACCGGCTTGGGCTTAGTGATTTCTCAACAATTAGTTCAGCAGATGCAGGGCGAAATTCAGGTCGAAAGTCAGCTAGGGCAAGGCTCTATCTTCCAATTCACCATTCCACTTGAAGCAACAAGAGTGGCGACAGTGACTTCCACAACACCACAGGAAAAAACACAATTACAACAACAAAATGAGTTATCCAAAACAAGGCCATTGTCCATACTTATCGCCGAGGACAATAAAGTTAATCAAACCATTGCCCTTAGTATTTTTAAAAAACTCGGTTATGAACCAGATCTAGCCGTCAATGGTTTAGAAGCAGTACAAGCGGTTGAAAGAAAATCCTATGATCTGATCTTCATGGATATGCAAATGCCTGAGATGGATGGTGTAGAAGCAACCGAGCAAATCATCAAAAACATGGGGGCTAGCAGCCCGAAAATAATAGCAATGACAGCAAATGTTTTAACTGAAGACAGGCAGAAATGCTATGACGCAGGTATGAGTGACTTCATCGGTAAACCCATTGATGTTAAACACATTATAGACGTACTAAATAAGTCGCCTACCGTATAGTACTTAGCTTACTAACAAGATAAGTTTCATCATAAATATAATACCGATTTAGTCTTTAAAAAGCCTTGCCAGTTAACTTGCTCACTTCTAAATACCAGCGCACGAAATTACTTTCTGAACGGGTAAAAATCTACTATTCATCATTTCAGTGCTATTAATATCGACCGTTATGTTTGCCCTCTTCTACGAACTACAACGCACTAAGCTTTTAGTCTATTTAGTGAAAAGTATATTAAGTAAAACAAATAAATACTAAATAACGGAACGAATTACCGCTTATAATGGTCTGACCTGAATCCGCTCTATCATTGTTATAACACCAGGAGATAACTGAAGATGAAACATACAGAAGCCAATTTTGATGGTTTAGTAGGACCAACACATAACTATGCGGGATTATCGTTCGGTAATGTAGCTTCCTCTCAGAATGCCAAAGATGCCTCCCACCCTAAGCAAGCGGCAAAGCAAGGGCTGCGCAAAATGAAGGCATTAATGGACATGGGCATGGTACAAGGGGTTTTAGCCCCCCAAGAACGACCTGATCTTTATGCTTTACGCCGTTTAGGTTTTAACGGTAGTGATGCTAATGTTATTGCCCAAGCTGCTGAGCAAGCACCTCACCTTTTAAGAGCCTGTTGTAGTGCGTCTAGTATGTGGACAGCTAATGCTGCTACTGTCTCACCTAGTGCCGATACCAGTGACGGAAAAGTACATTTTACTCCCGCTAATTTAACCAACAAGTATCACCGTTCATTAGAGCCGGAAACAACAGGTAATATTCTTAAAGCAATGTTTAAACATGAGCAACACTTTGCTCATCATCAGCACTTACCTGACAACGAACATTTTGGTGATGAAGGAGCGGCCAATCATACGCGTTTATGTGCCAAAGGAGATTATGGACACACAGGAGTTGAACTATTTGTTTATGGTCGTTATGCCTTTGATAGTAGCAAACCTGCGCCGAAAAAATTCCCTGCTCGCCAAACGTTTGAAGCAAGCCAAGCTGTGGCACGCTTGCACGGTTTGCAAGATGAAAATGTAGTATTCATGCAGCAAAACCCCGATCTTATTGATCAAGGTGTATTCCACAATGATGTTATTGCCGTCGGCAATCAAAATGTGTTGTTCTACCATGAACAAGCATTTTTGAACCAAGAACAAGGCTTTAATGAAATAAGACAAAAGCTTGGCCAAGACACGCCTTTACATTTCATTGAAGTAAAAACTCAGGATGTTTCGGTGCAAGATGCAGTGACAACCTATCTATTTAATACCCAAGTTATCACACTACCAAGTGGTGATATGGCCATTATTGCACCAACAGAATGTCAAGAAAACCAAGCTGTTTCAGCCTATTTTGAAAAATTGCTTACCTTAAATACGCCCATTAAAAAAGTGCACTTCTTTGATGTAAAGCAAAGTATGAAAAATGGTGGCGGCCCTGCTTGTTTACGTTTACGCGTAGCCTTATCTGAGCAAGAATTAGCAGCGGTTAACCCTAATGTGATGTTAACTGACGGCTTATTTCATACCTTAGATAACTGGATAGAAAAGCATTACCGCGACGAATTATACAGTAAAGACTTAGCTGATCCCCAGTTGATAAATGAATCTCGCACTGCACTAGATGAATTAACACAAATCCTCAATTTAGGCTCAGTGTACCGCTTTCAACAAGATTAAATTCAGTGCAATAAAAAAGCCTCACTTGTGAGGCTTTTCAATATTATCTGTGAGTCATAAAACAGCTATTTTGCATCATGCACATGATAAAGCGCCGTCATACCTGCCGCAATATGATCGTTAACATGGCAGTGATACATCCAAGTGCCTGGATTATCGACTTTCATGTCTAAAGTTTTCATTGAAGCAGGCAATAGCTCCACAGTATCTGTACGTCGCCCTTCAATCAAACCCGTGTGTCCATGCCAATGAGGGGTATGCAAATCAACCTCTGTCCCTAAAGCAACTAAATACCATCTGACATTATCGCCATCAGTCATATTAAGTCCTGGCAGGTTAGCAAAAAGATAACCATTGATCATATGCATTAAGTTGCCTTCGACAAACTCCTCGTCTTCTTCATCGACTGCATTGCCAATATACTTGCTGACATTATCTTGTAAAAACCAACTTTCATTTTCATTCATGACGGTATAAAGGTTAACGAATTCCCTATCAATGCCTTTAGGCGTACCATCAGGATTCGCTTGGCCTTTTGCGGTGACCACAATAGCACCAACCAAACCTGAATTAGAGTCTTGAATACTACGTACATGGGAGTGATAAACCCAAACGATAGAACTAGGATCCGCAGGACCTGGGCCTGCGGTTTCAGGTACTTGCCAATGATAAGTAAACGTTTTACCTGGCATAACTTTATCATCGAGCTTTGCTTTCATCGAGGTGCCGTCATTTGTCATCGCCCCTTCATTTTTCTTAGTATAGAAAACACCATGCGGATGAATAGAATAAGCACGCGAGCCCTTGTTTTTAAAGACTACCTTAATCGTGTCGCCTACCTCAGCACGAAATAATGGTCCTAATAAGCCAAGATGTTGCTCACTGTCAGGGCGAGGTTTTAATTTACTGAACGACGCATCGGTATATTCACGATACAGGGCTTTTTTGTATTTACTGCCAATAGTGTTGTTGGTTGTTTTGACAAATACTTGCTGCGCGTCATTAAGTGGCATGCCCATCATTAAATTTTGGTGTTTAGGAGCATAATCCCAAACCACTTCTTCAGCAGCAACATAATAAATGCGCTCAACTGCCTCACTCCGAGCCGATAGAACAGTTAATAATATAAATAAGCAAACGACGAGTTTGTTCACAGTAGACCTTTTGACATGTGTAGATTGAGGAGGCTAGCTTACCAGTAAATGAGAATCATTTGTACTAACAACGTGACCAAATGAAAAAATTGTTAGAAACCGTTACTAAAGACAAGATGAGTAAACGGCAGCGCAAGCGCAAATAGCGCTAATTACTATCCATTTGCGCTGTAGTATTGCAAGGTTATTTTGCCTTCATGTTATCTAACATATTCGATAACTTCGTCATTACGTCTGTTGCTCCTGATTGGCTCCAACCACCATCCACAGGTAATATTACGCCTGAAATGTAAGATGACTGTTCACTACTCAGCATAGCTGCGGCATTGGCTATATCATCAACAGAGCCTTGACGCCCTAAAGGTACGGAGCGGGTAACCGCCTCTTGTAATGCTGGCGTAGGCGCCAAACGATCCATGCCCTCCGTGCCGGCAATAGGGCCCGGAACAATTGAATTGATCCTTATTCCATCACTTCCCCACTCCATTGAAAGCGTACGCGTAATCATATCCACACCTGCTTTAGCCGAACAAACATGTGCTTGGTGACTCATAGGTAAAAAAGCTTGTGGCGCTGAAATATTCACCACACTTGCCCCTGGCTTTTTAAGGTAAGCATGGCTAGCTTTCATTACATGAAATGTACCAAGTAAATCAATTTCCAACACTGAACGTATGGCATTGACCGACATATCATTAACGCGTGAGGGAAAGTTACCCGCCGCCCCAGATATCAGCACATCTATAGTGCCATTAAAAAAATCAGCCACTTTAGCAAAACCACTTTCAACATCTTCAGCATGACGAACATCAAAGGCAACACCGAACGCATTAGCACCCAAACCTTTTAATTTTGAAACGGCATTATCAACTTTTTCTTGTTTGCGTGAGGCCACGGCTACGTTAGCGCCCCAACGTGCAAAACCGCAAGCAATACCTAAGTTAATACCGCTGGTTCCGCCTACTACAAAAATATTTTTTCCTGAGAAATCAAATTTAGCACTCATCATAATCTCCTTTCATTTATTTCGATAAACCCGTCAATTTTCGTTCAGGTGACTTTCAGCCGTCGACAACCTTATAAATACACTTTGACGAATAGCGAAGTGCATACAAACGTCTTACCGACTACCTTTATAGCGTTCTGTTATTACAACTAGGATACAAAATAAGCAGAAAAATACCAGCAGACTTTTGTTGCTAGTTACCCTGCTTGTTTTTCCGACTATACTTGAATAGTAATTTGATTAAAATTACTGGAGTAGGTTATGTTTCTCAAAAGTAGAAATAGCGAAAATATGGTCGATGTAAGTCAAATGGCAGAATTGACCAATTTATACCATGATAAAGTGCTCGGCTGTTATCAAAATGGTGAGGAAATGCAAGATTTACAGGAGTTTAAAAAATCTGAATTGGTCTTTCTTTCTGGTGAAGAATTACCCAGATGTTGGACAGATCCAAATTACCGAGTGCATAAATAATTGATGCTAAATCCGTCGTTTAGGCGGATTTATATTTAAAAACTCAACATGCTTCCATGGTTAACACTAAATTTTCAGCTGCACTATTCCTTCATTATTCAGTCGCTAAAGGTAACGATGTGCTGAGCTTTTACACTGGTTTAACAACTGACAAAATTGGTGTAATTCTCGATCGGTACTACTTTCAGGAATAATTAGATGATAGCCAAACCCTGCGTATATTGTTTGACTATGATGCATAAAAGCTGCCAGTGGTCCTTTTATAAGCTTTCCTGATAACAGTTTGTAAGGGGAAAAATTTAGCTGGCTTTGTTCAAACGACAGAAGGCGATGAATGATAGCGAATGCAATTAACGGTTTTTGTTCATGTATCAGCCTGTTGGCTAATCGAGGTGATATTTGGCTAACCAATGAATCTAAGTCATACAAACGGATGCCAATATAAGGCAGTGCTAGCCTGTTTAAGCCACTTGTTTCATGCACTTGATTAATATTGCGTATTTGTTGCCAGTCTAAATGCCAACAACCATACCTATGGTAATAATTCATACCTTGAGGGTTTAGCAGTAAACTATATTTTGGCTCAAACCTTTTTAGCAAACCAGTTAAGGTAATTATTAACGCCAACAAAATAATAAAAATCAATACTAACCTAATAACTGACCAATAATAGTTAGCTAAAACAATGGCAATAATCATCAACGTACTACCGATTAAAGTTAAAAAGGCAGCGTGATGCTTTGCTTTGGCTTTGATCTTAATGACAGGTAACGCAATAGACATATTAACTAACCCCAATTGAGCAAATAACGCATAAAGGCCATAGATGATTTATAGTTCAAGTTATCACTTAAGTCTCTACATTAGGTGATTAATTTTGAACGTTTAGGCCAAACATTTAAAATTAGAAAAAGGTCTAGTCAATGAGTCACAACTGTCAGTAACGGCTCAAAATAATTGTTGATAGTTTTTTTCGAATTCGAAAAAAATTTTTCACATTCATAAAGCATGACTAAATCTCTTTTCTTTGAAAACCCACAAATCCCTTAAATTCAAACACTTAAAAATTGGCACGTCACTTGTAACTTAGCTTTTATGCATCACTGAAAAAGGGCCGTAAAATGGATGTCATTTTAACTAAACAGAAACAATTTAAAGTCAATAAAATAGCCGTATTGGCCATAATAGCTTGCGCTTCACTAATCATTTGGTTGGTAATGCAACCCAATGCAAGCGCTAAAGTTGCCGCTGCTGATATTTGGATAGGTGCCATTAAGCAAGGAGATTTACAGCAAACCGTGTCAGGTTTTGGCAAATTGAAATCAAAAGAAACACGTTTATTAACCGCTTACAGTAATGCGACCGTCGAAGAAATCATCTTAAAGCCTGGTGCCATAGTGCAACCTGATAGCGTTATTTTAAAATTATTCGATCCACAAATAGATCAAGCAGTTAAAGATGCGCAGCGCTCGTTAGTGCAAGCGAATAATCAATTCTTACAGTTAGAGATAAACCAAAAACGTGAATTATTATCCCAGCAATCTGCTATGGAGATTTTACGTGCTTCGCTTGAAAGCGCAGACCTTGAGGTTAAAGCGCAAAGCCAACTTATTGAAAAAGGCATTGTATCGAGCATTGAGTATCAGCGCCGACTACTAGTTCAGCGTCAATTAACACGTCGTCTAAAAATAGAAACACTGCGCATTGAACAATTAAAAGAATTGCATCAAGCCAACTTAACCATTGCTCAGTCAAATATTGTGGCACAGCAAGAAGCTGTGACGTTAATTGAACAAACGCAACAAAGGTTAATTGTGAAAGCGGGTATTGCCGGTGTCATGCAATCGCTGTCGGTCGAGTTAGGGCAAAGTGTTAACTCAGGTCAGCAATTGGCATTAGTCGGCAGTATGTCGCAGCTCTATGCTTTAGTAAATATTCCACAAGCCAATATGCAACATGTCGCTATTAATCAAGTAGTTGATATCGATACCCGTGCAGGTTCAATTGCTGGTTTAGTCACCCGTGTTGAACCTAGGGTCACTAATGGCAGTATTCAGGTAGAAGTTACTTTAACGAGTGAGCTTACTGATAACGCCCGTCCTGAGTTAAATATCTCAGGCAATATATTAACGAATACGCTTAACAATGTGTTGTATGTGCAAAAGCCAATAAACAGTCACCCTAATAGTGAAGGCACGCTTTACCAGCTAGATAATTCAGGTGAAACAGCCCATGCAACAACACTTCAATTTGGCGCTGAAACAAAGGATACTATCCAAGTTGTTTCTGGCGCTTCAGTTAATCAGCGCTTTATCTTATCGGATATGTCTCGCTGGAAAAATCATACTGCCATTGCACTCGTGCAGTAATTAATAAGGAATAACGATGACTAAATTAAGTAAAATAAAATTGACTAATATTACCAAGAAATTTTTGACCAATGAAATGGAAACCCACGCATTACAAGGCGTAAATTTGGAAATATTTGATGGTGATTATATTTCTATTTCTGGACCTTCTGGTTGTGGAAAGTCGACCTTATTAACCATTCTTGGTTTATTAGATACACCAACCTCCGGCGAATACATTATTGCGGGTAATAACGTTAGTGCTTTAACAGTGAATGAAAGAGCTACCCTGAGAAATGAGCACATTGGTTTTGTTTTTCAGTCCTTCAACCTCATTGATGAATTGAGTGTATTCGATAATATCGCCTTACCGCTTCGCTACAGACAACAGCCGTTATCCAGTAAAGAAATACAAAGTCGTGTGATTAGCTGTCTTGAAAAAGTACAGATGTCTCACCGTGCGCAACACAAACCGAATCAATTGTCAGGAGGGCAACAACAACGAATAGCCATAGCTAGAGCATTAGTGAATGATCCGGCAATATTACTTGTTGATGAGCCAACCGGGAACCTAGATTCGAAAAATGGTGATGCCGTAATGCAAATGCTCAGCGAGTTGAATCGTGCGGGCACGACAATTTGTATGGTAACTCATGACCCAAGATACGCAGATATGGCCACAACAAAACTTCATTTACTAGACGGCACTATGGCTGAAGAATTTAGCATGGGGTTAGCAGTATGAGTTCATTAAGACATGTTTTTGGTCAAGAACTTAGGCTGTCATTTGCCAGCCTGATGCGCTTACCAAGTTTTAGCTTTACTGTGATCGCCACATTAGCGGTCACATTAGCTGCGTTGGCGGTAGTATTAAATATTAACTATTTAGTACTAACAAAACCCTTGCCCTACCCTGACGCAGAGACATTGGTAGTGACAGATCAAAGTGAAACCATTAATGGGGATACGCAGTACGGTTTTCAATTACTGCCAACGCAATTTCATATCTATAGCGACACTACCTATATTGAGGAAATGGCATTAATGAGCATATCAGATGGTAAGCTCAGAGATATTGAAGGTACGCCGTTCATCGATGGCTTACGCGTATCTCCTGAGTATTTTTCTCTGCTCAATACCCCTATGCTCTTAGGCCGATACTTCAATAAAAATGAAGGTGTCAATGATCAACAAAGTGTTGCAGTTCTCAGTGCGAAAACCTGGCAAGAACACTTCAAATCAGAGCCTGCAATCATTGGTCAGTTCACCCGTATTGGCAACCAGCAATATAAAATTATTGGTGTTGCTGCACCTTCTTTTTCAGATCCAGAAGTATTTGGCCATACTGCAACTGAAGTTTGGATGAGCTTTAGCCAAGAAATATCAACAACACAAGATTGGGATTCAATTACCGGAGGCATCAACGGCATTGCTCGGCTAAAAGCAGGCATAGCGATTAAACAAGCCAACATGGCATTAGGGGAGCAGATAAATGATCTTTATCAAAGTCAGGAGGGTGTTGCACCAGATACTAGCATCGGCGCAAGGTTTGTCCCGTTAAAGACTAAGATTATCGATGATAGCGACACCATGGCTTTAATGTTACTCGCGGGGGTCATCACCTTACTTTTTATCGCCGTAACTAATATAACTAATCTGTTTTTTTCACGAGCGGCAGAAAAACAAAGAGTTATGGCTATTCAAGCTGCAGTAGGCGCTCAGCCTAAGCATTTATTTGCTAGCATGTTTGCTGAAGCATTTTTACTGATTAGTGCGGCTTGGGTTATTGGATTGGTGTTGTCGGGTTGGATCATGCTTTGGCTTGAAAATGATCTTCAATATATGTTCCCACGTATGCAAAACCTGCAGCTTGATGCTGTAACCGTGGTTGCGAGTGGCATAGTCAGCTTATTGATTGCATTGGTCATGGCAAAGTTGGCCGTTAAACAAGTGAATTACAGTAAGTTGATTGACGACTTACATGGTAGTGGTAAAGGTACAGGGGCACAAATAAGTGCATTTACCCGCAACCTATTGGTTGCGACACAAGTAAGTCTTGCCACTGTACTTATTTTGGGCGCCATTGCTGTGCTTAGCCCTGTATTTGATAGGCTAGCTAAGCCTGTAGGATTTAACAGCGATCTGGTTACTTATCTACGGGTAGATTCAGGCGCTGTTGAAGAGGGAGTCTTTGAATACGCTCAACAAATCAAACAAAAGCTAGCAAATTTACCCGAAGTACAAGGGGTTGCACGAGCATTATCGACGCCATTAGCTATGGGCTGGAAAAACTACTTATATGACAGTAATAATAAAATGCTCGGTATTGTCAGTACCGGTATGTACGACCAGGACTTTTTTAGTGTTTTAGAGCATCCAATACTTGCGGGTCGCTCTTTTTCTGACATTACTAACAGTGATGCAATACCGCAAGAAATCATTATAAGTGAGTCGTTAGCCAAGCGTGTATTTGGCAATAAACCCGCCATTGGACAAATTTTGCAAGCCGCTCAAAATGAACCATTGACCGTTGTCGGCGTGGTTGGTGATATTCGAGTGCCTGACATCGGTTATGATTACGAACTTGAGCGCTATTATTTACCTTATCCTGGTGATCAGCTGTCATTTACTATCAAACTAAATGCACCACTGGCTAGAGCAAAAATACTCAATGTATTAACTACTATTAACCCTAACTTTAGTATCTCACGTATATATGACTTAGACTGGGCACTAGAAAGAAGGTTAAGAGAAGCTAAGCTCGTTGCAATTTTAACCGTTTCTCTGGTTTTATTAGCGTTGACTTTAGCCGCTGCCGGGATTTACGGAGTATTGAGCTATGCTGTGCAAATGCGACGATATGAACTTGGTATCCATTTGGCATTAGGCGCCCATACTCATAGTTTAATCAGTATGGTAGTTAAGCAAAGTATGATGCCTGTATGTATTGGCATATTGTCAGGACTTGTTATAGCCGTTATGGCTCATTTAATTGGTTCTCAACTCTGGGTGTATGAATTAAGAGCAAATATGTTGTCCTTTGCTTTTGCTTTGCCTTTGATGGGAGTCATTGCCATTATTGCTTGTTATTGGCCAGTTAAAAAAGTGATTACTGCGGATCCAATTAAGGCCTTACGCAACGAATAACAAAGAAAGCGGTGCTAACAATGTGGTACCGCTCTATAATATAAACAGTAACTTACATTACAGTAGTGATTTAATGACCACAAAAACTATTCTTGTTGTTGATGACAAAGCAGACGTTAGACTAAGTTTGCGATTTTTATTGTCAAACCATGGTTATCAAATACTTGAAGCTAATTGGTTAGATGAAGCTCGTGCGCAACTGAAAAGTAATCAAGTAGATTTAGTCTTACTTGATATGAACTACCAACTAGATACCACATCGGGTGAAGAAGGCTTATCTTTTTTAAAAGAACTACAGTCATTTGAGTCACCACCGGTAATTGCCATGACCGCATGGTCTAGTGTTAGTCTTGCTGTCAACGCCATGCAATTAGGCGCAAAAGACTTCTTTGCCAAACCTTGGGATAACAAAGCAGTATTAGACTTAGTGCAAAAGCATATTGCTTTGTCTGCTATTGAGAAAAAACCAACGACTACTGAACTCCCCAATAAGCTTAGTGAAGTTAAGTGGCATAGTGAGGCTATGTTAGCATTACAAAGACAACTAGATAGAATTGCAAAAACTGACGCCAGTGTTTTATTACGAGGCGAAAATGGGACCGGAAAAACCAGTATTGCCCATTATATTCATCAAGAATCTCAGCTTTCTGGCCCCTTTGTGAGTGTTAACATGGCGGCCATTCCGGAGGCGTTATTTGAAAGTGAACTATTTGGCCACAAAAAAGGCGCTTTTACCGATGCAAAACAAGATAGGCAAGGACGGTTTGAAGCAGCACAAGATGGCACCCTATTTTTAGATGAAATTGGCAGTTTAGGATTAGAACAACAAACAAAACTACTACGAGTATTAGAGTCTAAAGAATATGAGCGGGTTGGAGATAATCAAACCCATGTTGCCAATTGCCGTATTGTATGTGCCTCTAATGCTAATTTTGAAACATTACTTGAGCAAGGTGATTTCCGTACTGATCTTTACTTTAGAATTAATACCATTGAATTGGAAATTCCCTCACTGCAAAATCGCCATGCAGATATTCTGTATTTAGCTGAGTACTTTATTAGCTTGCACAGTAAAAAATATCAGTTAGCTACACCATTGTTAACTGAAGAAGCAAAAGTAGCACTGATGGATTATCATTGGCCTGGTAACGTGAGAGAGTTAAGCCACTTTATGGCGCGCGCAGTATTAATGAGTGAGGATTGTGAGCTAACGGCAAAAGATTTTGCTTTCAAAGCAAAATCGGCCGCAGCAACCACTGAGTTGTCGTTAATGACCTTGGATGATGCCGAACGAAAACTGTTGAAAATGGCTATGACTCAATCTCATAATAATGTAGAAGATGCGGCACTATTACTAGGAATTAGTAAAAGCGCTATCTATCGCCGGCTAGATAAATTTAATATAAAAAGTAAGTAGGTAAACTTGAGAGAAAAGCAACATAAGTCATACTCCTTTGAGTCTTTATTTCATCGCTACATCGCTTTCACGGTAACTTTGTTACTGATCTTACTTTCAATTATTTTTTATTTCTCTGCGGCATCCACATTGGTTATTGTCACCGCACTATTATTAGTTATAGTGCCGTTTGTCGCAGTATCTTACTATGTCAAAAACACTATTCAAACCCCGTTAAATGGGCTTTCAGCCTCATTAGAGTCTATCCGCAACGAAGATTATTCATTACGCGTAAAGCCTAAATTTAATCATGGCGCTATAAAAGCGCTGAGCGATGAAGTTAGTTTAATGGCAAGTGATTTAAGAGTGCGTAAATTGCATTATGATCAACATGCAGTTCTGGTACTTAATTTGATTAAACAGCTTGCCACACCCATTGCTGTTTTTGATAAAAGCGGGCGATTGAAGCACGCCAATGATGCATTTTCCGCTTGGTGTAGAACACCTTGGCAGCAAGTCAAATATGCGCACGCAAATAGCTTAGGCCTCAGCTTTCACCCTCATGCAAAAGTAGAAAGTAACGACACTCAAGACAAGTCTGCACATCGAATGCAATGGCAGATTGCCAATGAGCAATTAGCCGATAGATGGCAGTTAAGGTACAGCCAACTTTCCATGCAAGACGAACATTTTCAACTGGTAGTGCTGACTAATATTGAACAATTAGTACATGAAACCGAGCAAATAGCGTGGCATAAAATGACGAGGGTTTTGAGTCACGAAATTAACAATTCACTATCACCGATAAAGTCGTTAGCTCAGTCTTTAGAAGAAATTTTTGCGCAACAATCACTAGACGAAAATGCTCAACAAGCCCTTGGTGTTATTGTCTCTAGAAGTGATAGCTTAATGCAGTTTGTTAATCGTTATGCGAGCTTAGCGCAACAGTTTGAGATTAACATTGAAACAGTGAATTTAGTGTCACTAATTAATAAGATTACTGCTTTGTTTACGCATGAAATTAATGTAACCGTCGGCGTAGAAAGAGTTTTAGCTGATAAGGTTTTGCTAGAGCAAACACTCATTAACCTAGTAAAGAATGCAGTTGAAGCAAGCGATGCTGCAGATGCGATTGAAATAATAAGCCAAAAGAAAGGCAAGCATCTTACCCTCTCAATTATTGATAAAGGCGCTGGCATCGCTAACCCAGATAACTTATTTGTGCCTTTTTATACCACTAAAGAAGGTGGCAAAGGCATTGGTTTAGCATTATGTCGAAACATGATAGAGCAACAAGGTGGACGTTTATCCCTGCAAAACAGACAAGATAAAAAAGGCGCCATTGCCTCGATAGAGTTACCTCAATAGCCGCTATTAGTCTTGGCTATTACCTAAAATATAAACCTAACTATAATCTTATTTTTATTTTTATTTTTATTTTTATTTTTACTTGTACAAAAAACATACTCAACTTAAGCTAGTCATTACGTTAGACTTTTTGAAGAATAAACATGAATAAAAATTTCATTTTTACTTTGGTCTCAATAGTTGCTTGTGTTCTATTAGCGATGTTCACCGACCCTATTACCCCTGACAACCCTTCTATATTGTCAGTAATTCCGCCAGTAATCGCCATTGTTTCGGCCTTTGTCATACGAGAAGTTATTACTGCATTATTCTTGGGGATATGGAGTGGTGCTTGGCTGCTAAACGGTAAAGATTTTGCCGCAATTTTTACTTCCTTGGTCGATGTTCCAAGTAAATACGCGTTAAACGCGATGAATCAGCCTAATAATCTACTTATTATTTTAATAACCGTATTTATTGGCGGCATGGCTTCGGTTATTTCAGCTAATGGAGGCATGAATGGGTTAGTTGCAAAAATTTCTCTCTGGGCAACAAACAGGAAGAAAGGGCAATTGAGCACGGCTATCGTCGGCTTTATTATCTTCTTTGATGACTATACCAATTTGCTGATCACGGGTAATACAATGCGCCCCTTGGCAGATAAACTGCGTATATCTCGTGAGAAACTAGCCTATATAGTTGACTCTACCTCGGCGCCATTGGCAGCAATTTCGGGGATTTCTTTATGGGTTGGCTTTCAGGTTGCGTTAATCGAAACTTCCATTGCTTCGATTCCTGAACTAGAGAATCCATTTTTCCTTTATCTAAATTCAATTACTTACAGTTTTTATCCTATTCTCGCACTCGTATTCGTTTTCCTAGTTATATTTCTACAAAAAGATTTTGGTCCTATGCTCAAAGCAGAACGAAGAGTTTTGCATCATTCTACTGAGTCATTGGTCGAGTCGAATAAAAAAACAGCTTCAAGTTTATTTGCGCTTCTACCCATCTTAGTATTCATTTTATCAGTACTTATTGGCATATATGTAACCGGCAAGGGCGAAACTGTTAGAGACATTTTGGCTACCGCTGATTCCTTTACTTCGCTATTAGTAGGTTGTTTCCTGGGCTCTATCACTGCCATCGTATTATCAGTTTTTGGACGCTTATTATCATTTAAAGAAGCAATTGATTCATGGAGTACAGGGGTTAATTCGGTGGTTGGTGCTGTCATCATACTGGTTTTAAGCTGGTCTCTTGCCCAAATAACCCAAGAACTACAAACATCTACCTACCTTGTAAGTACCCTGGGAACAGTAATCCCTACTGAATTATTTGCTGCCGCAGTATTTGTTATTGCGGCAGTTATTGCTTTAGGTACAGGTACAGCTTGGGGAACCATGGCAATTTTGATGCCGTTAGTGATACCCCTTTGTTGGACTATTATTGGTGGCGACATCACTCAGATTAGCATTTTATATGCATCTTTAGCATCAGTGATTGCTGGAGCCGTTTGGGGAGATCATTGTTCGCCAATATCAGATACCACCATTCTTGCCTCTGTGGCGTGTAAATGTTCTCACCTTGAACATGTTAGAACTCAAATGCCTTATGCGCTTTTAGTGGCCGCTGTAGCATTAATATTCTGTCTTGTTCCTACCGGATTTGGCGTGCCTCAGTGGCTAAGTTTACTCATCGGTGTCATTGTATTGTTTATAGTACTGTCCACTTTTGGAAAGAGTTCAAACGAAATAGAGAGCTCAACTGCACCAGCATTACAAAATGACGACTTAGTTTGCAAGCAAGAAAACTCAACACTTGTGTAACGTTGAAACTAACCTAGTTAAGCTCAATTACCCGGGGCTAAAACAACTTTTATTTTAGGAATGTGCCAAGCATCGTTATTCAAATCGATGCTGCCTTCCATTTCATCAACGACTACTCGGTCAATAATAGCGAGGCCACGCTCGGCCATTTGAGCAAAATTATCGATGCCTTGGTTAGGGAAGTTGCCTCGGGTTCGATGAATATTAAATTGCTTTGAGAATTTGCGATTAAATGCCGCCTCAACGCCATTTTTTCCTATCATAAAACCCAACAGCCCTCCCCAAGTCGCTGCAGGGTTATCTGAATCCCAACCCGCTAGTGCAGCTATCTTTATGGTTTCAACTATATTCCCTTCACCATAAAGTAAACTGATAATACTAGCGGCAAAATTAATACCTGAAGCAAAACAGCCATTGCAATACAATTGTTTCGAAGTGATATCATAACCGTCCTCTTGGTTTACCTGATATTTTTGGTACAGTTCGTCTCTAACCCTTTCCCACTTTACTCCTGAATGATAACGAGCCTTAACAAGGTCAAACATTTTTGCTGAATAAGAATGGTGGGGTAATCGTTGTCTAGCGGTATTAGCCATCCATTGTATTTGCGCTTTAATAGGCCAAGAGTCATCCGCTAGCGACGCAAGGGAATACATGATCACGTAGAATTCTGCCGCCCATGCAGCATTAGCTCTTGCAGTAGTTCTAATGGGTAAGTGGGCCATTTTTAACGCAATATCTGGCCTTGTTGGTGCAAAGAAGCCGAATATTTCTGTGCTGAGCTGTGCATCAATCATGTCGTATTCTTTATTATTGTCAGGATGGCTAGTTGCCGGTGGTAATAGGCCATCTTTCAACATCAACTCATGTGCCCGCTGGTTTGAAACCCAAAGAAAGTTTTCCTGTTTGCCATCATCAGCTAAACCAAAAGGTGATTGCTCTTCTGAATAGATATGCTTTATCCAGCCATCCCTAATTTGCTTTGCCGACAAGATGCTGGTTTTATGAGTAAACAATAGATGTTGGTAGATATATTCAATGTCAGTGTCGTCGTCAGAGCCCCAAATTTCGTCTTCGTCTTTGAAAACAAAATCTATATTTTTAGAAAGTTGGCTAGGAACGCCCTGCCCCCATATACTTGGCTGGTCTTTCTTACCCCAATCTTCTCTTGTATAAAAAACGCCGTGCGGACCCGCCCCGCCAATTTTATCCATTTCAGTTACTAAGCCGGTCCAATTAGCAATAGATTGACCTAACCAGAAGCCATAAAGTTTCTCATGATATTGCGCACGAGATAATATGATATCACTACTTGGCAAAGCGGCTTTTTCAGACTTGATACTATTTTCAGCGACCAAAGACTCAATTACGTCGCTCGCATTAGAAATTTGACATGCCGTTGTGAGCAATATCACACTAATGATGAGCAGTTTATTTATTATTTTCATTGAATACCCTAATAGCTGTGAAAGGTTGTAACTTGTCTATTTCAGCACATACAAGTCTGCTACTTAGCTATTAGAGTATTACAAAATACTGCAAAGACATCGACACTATTGTTATTCAAATTTAGCGTCAGCTCATTTTCTTGTAATCATAGAGCCGACTACTACTGTGAGGCACTTTACGTTTTAGTAAGGTTTTTAAGCTCTACAGCCAATTTAAATATATCGATACCGTTACCGATCTCAAATTGCATAAAAGCCATAACGCCATGCATTACCAATAGAATTTTTTGTATTGAATCAGGACGTGCGCGTAAATGCGTCAAAGCTGCTTCATAGCCTTGATTTTGATAAACAATTAGTAAATCTACCGCAAATTCCTCTGGGGTTCTCATGCGAGCTTTAGGCTGATAGCCAATTTCGGCAACAACCATTTCAGCCATACGCCAGACAGACCAAGGATTTTGACCCGTTATGATCTTTCCGTCTTGACTCACTTGCTCTAAGTAATTGGCTCCAGACTTAAACTGAGCCCCTTGTTCAATAAGTTTATCTTCCAATAAAAAGGGAAAGATATCTTTTGCATCAGGGATTAAGGTCAACTCTTCTTCATTGGTAAAGCCACTGATTTTTTTATTACTAAGAAGTGCAACCCCATTATCAAGGGTTACGTTGATTAATGCTGCAGGACCATGACAAACAGCACTAACCACTTTGTTGTTTTGGTATAGTGACTTTGCAATACGCTTTATGTCTTTATTGTCAGGAAAGTCAAACATTGTGCCTTTGCCACCGACAAAATACACGGCTTCATAGTCATCAGGATTTATCTCTGCAAGCGGAATAGAGTGTGCAACCTTGTTCTGGATAAAAGCATCATTGATAAAAGCATAATCATACTCTCCCATATCTTCATCGTCGTATACCACTGGTGGCTTGCCCCCTTGAGGGCTGGCAATATCAACGTCAAAACCATTGGCAATAAAAACAAAGTAAGCGCGTGCCAGTTCGGTGTGCTCATAACCCGTTGGCTTGTCTTCCCCCATGGAGTCAACACTGGTAACCACAGCGAGTATTTTTCCACGATACTCTGGAATATCCTCAGTAACGTATTGCAAGTCACTAATTTTGGTTTGTTTTATCGCGGCGAAATGAGCTTTATCTGGCAATAAACTTTTCAACCAGCTTTTAGCGCCTTTAGGGATCGCAATGATACTAATAACAACAACAGCAACAATAAATAATTTTTTGAACACAGTAGTTTCCTCCATCTTGATAATGGTGAAAAGGTACAGGTACTCATGTGAAAATTATGTGAAATTGTTCAGCGGAGAAATTGAAAAGCCCACACTGTTGAAATTTAACTGCCGTGCATGATGTCTGCAGCAATAGAAAATACCGCTATAGTGTGCTGCTAATTGGTGCTATTTATTAGCCATAACTTTATTCTTTGGGTAATACCCCTGCTATTTTGCCAAACGAGTTCAATTGTGCCTTAATTTTTAAAGAAAGCGGGCTAGCGTTTAATGTGGGAACACGCGTTAAATCTGTTTGGTAGTTTGATTTTAACCAATGCTGTTCGAATTCAAGTAAAGCTACGGTTTTATGTAGTTGGCGAGTACTAGCTGAAATTGATGCGATTGCTTTCACGCTAATGTTTCGACTAAACCTGGCCACTTGTGCAAATTTAAAGTGCTCATCTACATGACGATCGCTTAAGTGAATCAACTGTGTCATTAACTGATAGAGCACCTCATCTATTGTGAGTTTATTTATCACCAAAACAATAACAGGGTTGTCGAGTAATTCTGGTTGTTTCGTTGAAACTTCTGACATCATAACTATTTCAAGCAGCCAGCAGTTGCTAATTCTCCGTTCAAGGTTATGAACAAAAAATGTTGCATGATCATAACTTACTTGATTGAGTTCACGCTGAAGCTCTGCCCATGAAACATTATCGCCTTCAGTACTTATTGCTAATGAGTGATTACTTAACAAGTTTATATCTTGATGATTATTAAAAGGCGTTGTTATATTGTTATTGAGCTTCAATCTAAGTAGTTCTCTTACTTCGTGTTCTCTAGCTTTCTTAATAGCTAAAAAAGCTGTTTGAATGATTTCTGATGTTGGTAATTTAGGTTCAACTCGCCATTTTCTCCCATAAACAATTTTCACTTGTTCTTGTTGGCTATCCTTTAGGTAATTATCTGTCCCTATAACCCCTACTTGTAGGTAAATGCCTGCATCATCTTGACAAACAAAGATGGGATACCTTTCGCAATAATCTATTTTCAAAATCAATTCTTCAACACTCGAGTGAGTATGTGAATATTGCAAATAATGCTGGGGTACGCATGCTCTGCCATCATCAAGATGTGTTCTTGGTGCATTTTCAATAGCATACTCACCATTAAATAGAGAGAGACTTTCCATCACAAACATCCTAATTATTATACTATTGACGACGACAATTGGCTGTCGTTTAAAGGCCTTACTAATTCACCTGTTTCAATACGGTTTTTGAGTGCATTTAACGTATCAGCAATCCCCTTTTCTAATTTTTTTTGCATTATCAGCTTATGCAAAACCTTACCTAAAATATTAAATTTCAGGTTGTAACTAAATTCAATAGTAATACGGGTCGCTATTGCTGATTCAGCATGAATAGCCCAACGACTTACAGTATTAGTTAAGGGCCCTAAGTCAGACACTGTATAAGTAAAACTATTTTCGTCTTGCCATTGAGTTATGTATTCTTCAATAGACCCAAAACCTTTAATCGTACAATGACGACCAGCTCCTATTTGGTTGTTTTTTTCATTTAATGGGCCTGATTTTGTTACCGACGGAGCCCATGTATATACGTTATTAAAATCAGCCAATACCTGCCAAACACTTGATAGTGGTGCAGCAATTGTTTTATTAAACCTAATAGAATACGGCATGATAAACATCCTTTAATTAGTGGTTATTTCGTTCTCGATAAATCTACCTGCAACTTAAAAAATAAGTAACCTGCGACAATTGCAACCTTTAGTTGCAAATATGCACCAGCTAAGCAACACTTCACTTGTTATCATTAACAAAGATGTAAACTTAGGTAATTAATATGTTGAATTGGGATGATTTAAAATTTTTTTTAGCGGTGTGCCGTTCAGGTTCAATTCGCGCAGCTGCAGTAAAATTAGAGGTAAATCATAGTACCGTTTCAAGAAGAATAAATGGCTTTGAACAATCACTCGGACAACGACTGTTTGAACGAACCGGTAATGGTTATGTAAGAACTAAACTAGCAGATGAAATTTTCACAGAGGCATCATATCTTGAGGAAAGATTAAACACTGTTGAACGCAAAATTATCGGGAAAAATGAAGAGTTATCAGGAGATATTCGTATAACCCTACCTGATTTACTCGGTGTAGGTCTCCTCATGTCTGGCTTTGCTCTATTTTGTAAAAAGTATCCCAAAATTGAAGTAGAAATTATTGATTCCATTAAAGAGCTTAATTTGGCTAATAGGGAAGCTGACGTTGCCTTTAGAATAGTCAAAAAGCCCCCTGAATACCTTATTGGTAGAAAACTCGCCGTTTTACATCGTGCTTGTTATATCAGTAAAAACTTAGCACCAAAATTCAACGAACCTGGATGGCTTGAAAAACAAAACTGGATAGGATGGACTGACAAATTAAGGCGGCCAATAGGAGTTATAGCCAAAGAATACCCTCGCTTTATTTCGAAACACAAAATAGCAAATAGCCAATTACAAACAGAAGCATGTAAGCAAGAACTGGGGATCGCTATTTTACCCTGTTTTAAAGGCGATACTGATCCGGACTTAATCAGAATTCCTCCTTATATAAGCGAAGGGAAATATGATCTTTGGATACTCAGCCACCAAGACATGAGAAAAAACAATAAAGTACAAACTTTTGTTCGTTTCATGACTGAATTTGTTGCGACAAAAAAAGACTTAATTGAGGGGAAAAACTTTACAGCACCAAAGGATAACTTAATGTAATTCAGAAAAATTTGGCCTACAAATGATAGGAAAATTAAAGAGCCATTGGCCGACTTCTTGTCTACTGTCCGCTTTGAATGGCAATTGTTGTTATGCTTGCTTTGCTGATCAATAGAGGCTCTATAGTTTTTCCACTACGGCTACCAAGCTTTTCTAGAGCCACTAATGTGGTGTCTAAACCTTCAACAACTTCACCAAAAATAGTATGCCTACCATCAAGAAAAGGAGTGGCCTTGAAGGTAATAAAAAACTGGCTGCCATCGGTTCCCGGTCCAGAATTTGCCATACTTAAAATCCCCGGTTTGTCATGAGAAACCGCCTCGGAGAACTCCCCTTTGTATTTATAACCAGGATTTCCTCGGCCACTTCCCAGCGGGTCGCCCCCTTGAAGCATAAAGCCAGGGATCACTCTGTGGAAGGATAAGCCGTCGTAAAAGCCTAGCTGAGTTAAATAGATGGTACTACTAACATGCATAGGAGCCACTTCATGGTTGAGCTTTATGAACAACTCCCCTTTGTTGGTTTCTAGCTTCCACATATAACTTGTGCCTTCGGAAAACTCCATCATTTCTGGGAGTTTAAGATTGCTTTTCCAGTCATTCTGGGTTTTATCAATTTGCTGGCTGGCAATTAAAGTATCTACTTTCTTTAATGCCTGGTCTTTATCACTACATGCAAAAAGATTAGCCAAAAGCAGCGCGCCAGCACTCCAAACTATAATTTTCTTGATGATAGATGGCATAACTATTTCCTGTTTCCAATGGCTTAATTTTCTTTGGCCATACTCTAATACGTGTTGCAGTGAATAGGCAAGGCAGTTGTCTAGTTATCCGCTGATAAATTTTTTCGATGCTGAAGAGAAAACGTTAACCTTTTGCACTTCGATGTGAATAACGGGCTGTTGTGCTATGGATACCTTGATGGAACCAACACCTTTTATCATAACAATTGATTGTTCTGCATCTGTTAGTCTTTAACCAAAGCATGGCGTAACAAGGGATTAACCTGCTCACTTTTAACGCCATTGGTAATCACTTACGCGACAACAATGCTTTTATTCCATTGAAAGGACGTATTAACAGGTATAGCGGTATCGGTATTTCATATTCGATCTACAAAAATAATCTTTATCAATTTTGATTAAAATATCCCTCTATGCGTAAGGCAATCCCTAATGTGGTTGAGTAGTTATCTTGTTCAGACCACTCTAAAAAAGGCTCAACTTCAAAATATAGCCACTTCCGATAAGCGTTAGCGCGATAGAGATAGGTCAACTTATAGTTATCAGCAACAAAACCCCTCTTTGAATTTTTTTCACCATAAGTAACAAAACCAATGGCATAGGCTTGTCGTCGGTCAATTTGACCTAAAAAATAATTTGCTTGTTTCCAGTTATAACCTTCATATGCTTGCGAAAATCTAACACTAACATTGGTTCTAAGTTGTTTATCACTCGAATAATTATAGTTATATTCAGCAAATAGGCGCTGACCAAAACCATCCTTTAAGTAATAATAAATGGATGGTTGAAATTCAATTAAATGTTTATCGGAAAAATCTTTTAGGAACTTCAACCTGAATTTAGCAAAAAGATCGCCGCTAGCAACTCCAATTCTACTATCTATAAACCTATTAGGTTTGTTACTGTTAATTACTCGAATTGCTGCGGTTAATGAATCGCCACCTTCATGGGTTAAGGTTCGTCCTTTAGCAGCCTTGATACTCTGATTGTCATCCAATTCATCAGAAAAAATGAAATCTACTTTTTTTTCTAAATTTGGTAGCTTTAAACGTAACCGAAATTTTTGCGTAAATACATTTAAATCTCTAGCCCTTGGCTCCCAGCCAAAGCGAATTCTAAGTGATGATTCTGCTCTGGTTCCGTCGATTTCATCTGTTGCAAAGAAACTATCAAACCACTGTGCAGTACCATAAACTGAATCGCTGATTGCATCATGAAAACCAAACAACCAGTCATCTTCAGGTTTTGGGTGAACAACTATTAATTCCATAGGTTCATCACTCTTCTCCTGTGCAACTGCATCAGGTATTAAGAGGATGGCCAAGATATAAATAGTCCTCATCAAACTCATGATTTCTCATTATTATCAGTTCACATTGTTATATGAATTATGAACCAAAATACCAGTTTCAGTTAATCAATTGAGAAAATTATGGTATGGAATAATGTTCTTGAACGAATGACAAGTTGTTTTAGCCTTGAAACAAAGGCTATTAGTCTGTCTAGAGTTACTACCGCAACACTGGTTACTTAATCCGTAAACAAAGTATTACTTTTTTTGTGTTAAGGCGCTTAACTACAAATACTTAGCACCAGAAACTGCCTGCACTTTACCTAACCAAGCTGACTCATATTTAACAACCGTGTACCAAAGTGTGCATCACAGATTTTAATAATATTAACGATGCTATTTTTTAAAAATAAAAATATGAGATAAAAGTTTATCCGGCAAAAAGTTGAGCCTAAATCTATTCCGTAGAGACATTTGGTAGTGATACTTTTAGAAAATTGGGGATAAATTGATGGCTAAATTAAAGAGAGAGAAATTGGAAGACGCGTTAGTTGAGGTTTGAACGGAGTTGAAATTTTCTCACAAAAAAGCCCCTACACTACTGTAGAGGCTGATTCGTTTGAAGGTGTGAGTCAACACATAATTCAGCTCAAGAGAAAACTTTAACCTGCTGTTTATTTTATAGAGTATTTAAAAACATCTGTACTTAGATAAATTTCCATTAAAAGGTCTTGAAATACACAGAGCAATCCAAAACATTTGAGCAATTGAGCTCGTTTTAGGTGTTCTATACCTTCATGGGCCGTTGGCATTAGATTATGAACTCTATCTAGCTTTCGCTCGCTGAATACCAGAGAAATACACTAAACCTAGTCTGGCAATTAAATATACTAGCTTTTACTGTTTTGGCAGGTAAGATTAGACACTATATGACAGTCACTAAAGAATGATTAAATGGCGCTATATTTATACTAGGTTGTAGCTAACTTCCTCATTTATAATTGAGTCATTTTGTCATAGGCAATACGAGAGTTTTTAATGTCATCGTGATGTTCGCCCGCCCAACTAACTAGTTGATATAAAGGTTTAACGATACCTCTTCCCATTGCTGTCAGTTCATATTCCACTCTTGCTGGAACTTCAGGAAACACCGTTCTTTTCACATATCCCTCTCGCTCTAAGTCGCGTAGTGTTTGGGTCAACATACGTTGAGAGATCCCTAAAATTCTTGATTTAAGTGCATTGAATCTATCTGCACCATCTACCAATGCAAATAAAATGAGCATAGACCACTTATCACCTATTTGAGCAACAACATTACGAATTGGGCACTCTTCATCGTTGTTGAACTTTCGTCTTGCTCTTTTATTATTCTCTGTCATCACAGGCCCTACAATTTTTCGTTTTCATGTTATTCCTCCACGTAGTGGTTACCAATTTGTGCCTAAGGCATGTTTACGTGCCTAATTGCAACGTAAGTTACTATAAATTACCATAGTACCAATTAGTAACCAAACTAAGTTTTAGGAATTATTTATGTGGAAAAATATTTTCCTTATATTGTTAATTTTATTAAGCACCGGATCAAACGCACAAAGTAGTGACAAACCTGTTATTGATTTTCAATTGTTACAGAAATCGAACTGGACACAGCATGAGCTAAAAAACGCGAAACTACTCACTGATTTCGTACAAAAGCTGATGAATGAGCATAATTTTGAATACGTCTTAAAGCACTTTAATGACAGTACTTATACGCAACAAAATCGTAATATACCTGATAAGGTCACCGGCTTAGTTAATTTTTTGCGGGAGTTTGTAGAGGATTATCCAGAGTACTCTTATGAGGTAAAACATATCTATGTAGATGGTAATTTCGTCATATTTCATTCTCATGTAACCCTTGAAAAAGAAGATAGGGGAAATGATCAAAAAGGTATGAATATCATTGATACTTGGCGTATTGAAGACGGAAAAATCGTTGAGCATTGGGATTCTATTCAAGCACTTGATGGTTTTATGCGTTTTTATTCCTTGATCAGCGGTGGAAGCATCCGCAATTCAAACGGCGTATTCTAAAATTTAATTGCAATACACTTGAGTAGCCGACGATATTTTTGTCTAGCTACTCTAATCCAACTTGCTTTTCTAAAAAGCAAAAACTCTAGAATAATAAGCAATATCTTAGTATTCAGTTGTAACTAAAGGAAACGTATATGCGTTATTTAATGGCACTCTTCACCTCACTAATGATATCTATGTCAGCCAATGCCGGCTTAATTTATTTTGACCAAGGGGTTAATGGTGCATCAGAATTTACACAAGCAGTTGACGATATTAGCCTTACCTTTTTTAAAAAAACAGGGGCATTTGTTAATAATGGCGATGGCATTGAACTGAGTGATTCGTGGTCTGTTGTTACAGATAAAGACATACTTTTTTCTTATTATGTCATTGATTGGGCATTCGATGGTCTTTTTGATATAACCGGCTTAGGCGTTAAATTAGAAGCTCAAAGCTCAGGTCGAGGCCCAAATGATTTCTCTGACCCCCTTATTTTTTTAGCAGATGAAACATATACCTTCACAAGTGTATCTGGGTTTGTCGAGTTTGAATCTTTTGGAGTATCACAATATATTGCGTCGGTACCAGAGCCAAGCTCTGCTTTATTGCTGCTCCTAGCATTAGTTGGATTCAGAAAAAATAAAACATATTAATAGTGAAAACGATTGCTTACCTAACAATGGTTAAATATTAAAATTACGAATGGCAGTACACTTTTAAAAGGTAACGCAAAAGTGCTTTTTCAATTTCTAAGCTGCCTGTGTGACATTGAACACGGGTAAACCTCTATAGTCGAAAAATCATGAGTTATGAACTACGTAATAAAATGAAGACGGTGGATGTTGTTAAAACACTAGATATGACAATCAAGAATAGTAATTATTAATGTAGCACTATCTAGCATTCAGATAGGTATAAATGAATTCAGGTACACTTTATTACCATTGCGCTTCAAATATAAAAAAAGCCCCTACACTACTGTAGAGGCTGATTTGTTTGAAGGTGTGAGTTAACACATAAGTCAACTCAAAAATAGATTTTAACAGATTGTTTTTATTGAAGTATCATTAATTCTCTACATTTAAGAAAATATCAATAAAAATACCTTCAAAGACATAAAGCAGCCTGAATTATTAGAGCGCACCCTATTTTATGTCCATACCTTAAAGGACGGCAGATAATAGAATATATACTCTATGGCGGTTTCGCCCCTATAGTGTCATAATACAATACTAGGTTTAATTATATTTCCTATTGGCACTAGCTAAGTTTTGGAAATGTCATGAACACTGGTAAGTATTCATGACATAAGCACCTAATCAAGTAAATAATGTCAATAAAACCAGAGTAGCTTTACCGTTAAACAAAAACTTCATACTATTCTCTCTTTATTAACATTTTATTTTTTACTTTCACCCGCAATAAAACCAAATGGTTAATCAATAAGAGATTGCCCTATTATCATTTTTATTTCATTTAATAATTTCTTTTTCACTTGCTGATGTTCAGGTTCTTTAGCAAGATTAACTCTTTCATACGGATCAATACGATGATCATAAAGCTCTTCTTGTCCTTGGCTATAACGGATATAACGCCAGTATTGAGTTCTATATGAGTAATTTTGCTTATTAACCGTATCGATGTTAGCTACTTGATGGTAATTTCCCACCACGGTTAAGGCACCATTGGGTCCTTGCCATTTTTGGCTATTAGGGTCTTCCAAGAAAGTTCTTAAGCTATAACCACCTAGTTTTCCGCCTTTTTTGTTTTTCTTGTTATCACCTTTTAATTGCGCATAATCGATCAAGGTTGGGTATAAATCAATCAGCGATACAGGGTGTTTGACTGCACTGCCTTTATGTTTATTCTCTGGCTTTTGTATGATCAGCGGAATATGGACGCTTTCCTCCCAAGGGGTGTTTTTAAATAAGATGCTTTTTTCACCCATTTGCCAACCATGATCAGCAGTAAATACCACCATGGTGTTGTTAAGCTCAGCATGGCTATTTAAACTATCAATGATTTTTCCTACTTGTTCATCCATAAAGGCAATACAAGCCAAATAAGCTTGTAAGAAGTGTTTTATTGCCGTTTCATGATCATTATCATAGGTAGCTAACAAGGTTCTGTAATACCTTAGGCTTTTAATATCTTCGGGAAAATTGTCTCTATAATAAGTATCGCTATCATCACCTTTCATCCATGGCGCAAGCTCTAAGGTATCTAAAGGAAACATATCAAAAAATCGATCAGGAGCGTAAAGTGGCGTGTGAGGGCGTACTAAACCAACCCCCATAAAAAAGGGTTGTTTTTGTGTCGACTTGGCAAGTTTATTGAGTTTTTCAACTGCCCATTTAGCATGGTGTTCATCAGGTAATAAATCACGATTATTTTCATTAACGTAACGGAACATAGTTTTATCCTGACCATTCATCCAGCCTTTACTACCCTGTTTGCCAGAAGAATAGCCACCACCGGATAATCGACCATAACCGCCGTCGATAGGCCCTATCTCTCGATAAGGTGCAGGCACGGTTGGTATGGCAATTTTATTTTCACCATCAAAATAGGTTGGTCCATAGTTATGACCGACAGGTCTGCCCCACTCATGCCAAAGTTCAGGGTTGTCATTATGCATTAACTTACCAGTGCCTAAAGTGTAATAACCGTTTTCGCGAAACAACTCGATGATGGTCTTATTATGTTTCAGTACTTTTTGTTTGATTTGAGGAGTCCAGTTGTAATCACCCGAGTCATGAGGATATACACCGGTAAACAAACTATTACGTGAAGGTTGGCAAACCGGAACATTGGTTTGGGCATTAACAAAGCGGATACCGCTTTTAGCGAGTTTATCAATATTGGGCGTTTTGGCTTGGGGATGACCACCAAAAACTCCTTGGTAGTCATTTAGGTCATCGACTAAAATAATCAACACATTAGGTTTATTATCATCAGCAAATGAAGAAAAACTAATCATGCTTACAATAATGCTTGCCACTATGGAGATAACTTTTTTGATATGAAGGGGATTTTTCATATTAATGTTTAACCTTGTTATTTTTCTTTTTATTAGTTTTATTTTTCTGACTCATTAATGACCTAAAAATAGGGTCTATTAATTCGGTTTCCCAGCTTTTCATCTCTCGAACATGTTGTTCAAACTGCTCTCTGTTTGATTTAAGGAGGTTGTTCTTTTCACTTAAATCGGTCGTCAAATCAAATAAGTGCTGGCCTTTTTTATTAGAATTAATGGCTTTTGAATCACCACGTCGGATCGCTAAAGTACCTTGACCAAAATTACGCCAAAACAATACTTGATGCGGTATTCCTTTATTTTGGCCAGTAATAAATGGCATCAAATTTACGCCATCGAGCGGACGTTCTTTGGCAATTGGCGCGTTTGTTATTCCGGCAAACGTCCCTAATATATCTAAAGAACTTACCGGATTATGATAATCGACACCAGCTGGAACTGTACCCGGCCAACGCACTGCAAATGGTACATGAATGCCGCCTTCGAAATAATCACCTTTGCTACCGCGCAGTGGCGCATTATTAGATGCATTCTTAGATGAACCACCATTATCTGATAAGAAAAATACCATAGTATTTTCATCAATACCTAGCTCTTTAAGTTTTGCTAATACTCTACCAACGCCATCATCAACAGCGGTAACCATAGCCGCATAAGTACGTCGTTTTTTATCTTTTATGTGAGTATTACGATCTAAATATTCTTTTGACGCCTGTAATGGCGTATGAGGTGCGTTATAAGATAAGTATAAGAAAAAAGGATTGTCATGTTCTCGCTCAATAAACTTGACCGCTTCATTGGATAATTCATCAGTTAAATACTCGTCGGTTTCAACTCGCTGATTATTTTCTAATAGTTTGGTGTTATACCAACCTGCACCTTTGCTCGATTTTTTTGCTTCAGTAATATTTTGATAAATTAAATCTTCGGGAAAGTAATTATGACCACCAGAGAGAAAACCATAAAAGTGTTCAAAGCCACGCTTATTGGGATGAAATCTTTCATGGGTACCCATGTGCCATTTACCAATAATACTTGATGTATAACCTATAGGTTTAAGCACTTCTGATACCATTTGTTCTTCAAGAGGTAAACCTGACATTTTATCTGTTGGATCAATAATGGGGTTATAGCCAAAACCAAAACGTCCTTGATATCTTCCGGTTAATAACCCTGCTCTACTTGGACCACAAACAGCATAGGTAACATAACCATTAGTGAATTTGGTACCTTCGTTGGCAATACGGTCAATATTGGGAGTAATAATGTCATCACTGCCATTAAAACCGACATCAGCATAGCCTTGGTCGTCGGTTAATATAATAATGAAGTTAGGTTTTTGTGCGGCATAACTTATTGCTGAGCAACATAGTAATGTGGTTAAAACTACTTTATTAAATAGTTTGATCGCCATTTTATTCATAATATTTCTCTACTAATTTTAATATATGGTTCACAAAAAACGCTATCAGTTCTCTTTGAGCTATTTAGCTTTCTTTTTAGCATTTTTTTGATGATTACAAAGTACTTGAATACCGTTAGATTATTGAGTCAAGTACCAATTTTCGGTGCTGTTGTATTTGGCTGTTCTACGTTTGTTAACCAATTAACGGGTTAGTTTACAAATTTTAGACTTTTGACTAAAAAAGCGAGTGCTAGATTGAAATGGGGCGCCTATGCGACACCCCATTTTGGTTGGAAAGCTAGGAATAATTTGCTAATTTAGGGGAAGCAACTCATGACCAGCTACCTATAAGGCCGGTTAAAAACGAGCAACTAATCCTAAGTTATATCGAACGCCTGAGTCTGAAATATAGTTAGTTAACTCTTCATATTTCAGATAACGTTCAGTGGTTGACTCATTTAAGTTAATCGCTGAAAAGTTTATTTTAAAGTTTTCATTAATCTTGTAGTTAGCTGTTAAGTCTAACTGACCACGGCCAGCTTCAATTTCAGGTAAACTATCTGCACTGCCCGAACCTAGTAAAACATATTCACGGCGAACAAATTCTGAACGCCAGTTATAGGCTAAACGTACTGAAATAGTATTGTCATCATAAAAAGCAGCAAGGTTGTAGCTGTCTTCTGAAAGCCCTCTACGTGAGATAGGCTCACCTTCAGCATCGATATTACTGCTGTCCTCATGAGTATATGTATAGTTAGCACTCACACCGGTATGGGTTAAAAAACCTGGCAGGAAATCCAAATTTTGTACCAGACTTAACTCAAACCCCTCAAGTTTTGTGCCAGCAATATTTTGTTTTTGACGAACGCTATATATTTCATCGTTAAAGGTCATATCCACTGCTTCTGGGCCATAAGCAATACTAGAATCAATGTCTTTGTAAAATATCGCCGCCGAGAACATGCTCGCCTCTTGATAATACCATTCAAAAGAAAGATCTAAATTAGTGGCTAAAATCGGCGATAAATCAGGGTTACCTGCTTGACCATTACCCGCATAACCAGGCAAGTCCTCATTATTATTTAACTTAATACCTGGCGATAAATGCTTTAGACCCGGGCGAGATAACACATCAGCATATGACAAACGTAAAATCATTTCGTCATTTAAATCGAGGTTAGCATTTAAGCTTGGTAATAGTTCAGTATAACTGCCAGCAACAGTGACCCATTGTGGCTCGCCACTAATATCAGCAAAGCCTTGCGTGGTGGTTGTGGTATCAACATAGCGAGCACCAAAATTACCATAGAAATTTTTACCAAATAGTTCAGTATAATAATCGGCGCGCACATAATAGGCGCTAGTTTCTTCCAATACATCGAAACGATCATAGGCTCTTTCATAAACGCCTGCGCCTGTTTCAGGGTCAATGGCGCGAAGATTTTCTAAGGCAAAATACTCAGTAAAAAAGTCACTGCTACAGCCGGTTGATGTCCAAGTTCGTGGCATATTGCCCGACTGCGCTGAAAGTGCACTTTCTGTGACGGGTGTTAAGCACTGCTGAAAAGCTTCAGAGGTTGCTTTATGTGCTTCATTACTGGTGTTATCAGGGTTAACTGGCACTTTTGCCACTGATTTATCTATGTGACTAAAGGATTGATTTTCATAACTACGTTCTGATACACGTAAACCCGCAGAGATTTGGCTAATAATGCCATCGTTAAATTCATACGTTACATCTAACCTAAATGCGTCTGAGCCATTGTTAATATCGTCAGCATTTCGCTGGTATTTCTCATAAGCCAAACGTTCATAATTAATATCAGTTGGATCAATGGCTTTTAATGTCTCAGGATTCCCTGTATTAGAGGGAGACTCATATAACGTAAAATCAGCAAGATCGACACTGTTATGATCAAAATCGACAATACCACCCCAATCTTTTATCTTGCCATCGAGGTTCCAATCATAAGCCATAGTTAATGCTGCTTGATTAGTCCAACTCTTAGCTTTGGAAGTACTCAATTCGGCTGATACGTTCAAGTTGTCGGTAATTTGAATGTCACCACCTAAGGTAAAGAGCTCTGATTCACGCCATGTGGTTTTTGCTGATGGTGCTGAACCCAGTTTAACGTTTGCCCCACCTAAACGGCCAGATGTCATCAAGAAATGCTCGCCATTGGGTGTATTGCCCAATGATTGAAATTGGTTATTCCCTGAGCTAAGTGGTAACGCTAAGCCCTTATTAAATTGAATGTTGTAACGAGAATTTTTCAGATCTTCTTCACTATCAGAAAGTGTTGCATCAAAGAATAAATTTATATTTTCATTCGGCTGCCATTGGAGTGTGGTATTAAACGATTTTCGTACCGATTCACGCTCACTAGAAAACAGTCGAAAGGCATTTGGCACATAAAACTTATCATTTGCATCGGCAATGCCATCGCCATTTACATCTAAATCACCAACAACATGGTCACCTTTGTTAAAAGGCTTTTTACTAGGCATATCGCCTGATTGTAAAAACCACGCCCCTGTCGCTGTTTCAAAATCTCCGCCACCATAAGCTTCGGTCAAGGATGACACGGTTTTAGTTCCCGCATTCACTAAGAAACCAAAATCACCGAAATCAGTATCCCGCCAGTTTTTACCGAGTAAAAAATTCACATCTGGGTCAGTTTGTCCACTTAACTCAGCATACTTTGCCTTAGTGGTGATCGAAGCAACTTTATCTTCCTTAATACCTAAAGGGCGGCGAGTTTTTAGATTTACAGTGCCACCTAGTGAGCCTTCAATTCTATCCGCAGTAGGCGCTTTTTGTATTTCAATACCAGAAACTAATTCGGAAGGAATATCTTGAAAATTAACACTGCGATCCGCTGAAGTGCCCGATAAAGTTTGACCATTTACTTCCACATTATTATTGGAAACACCACGAATTTGAATGGTTGAACCTTCTCCGTCAGCACTACGCGACATTTGAATTCCCGTAACACGTTGCAAGGCTTCAGCAATATTCTCATCAGGCAACTGGCCGATATCTTCGGCAGAAATACTATCCATTATTTCTGTAGAAAAACGTTTATCATTCATTGATTTTTTTAGGCTACCACGAATCCCCGACACAGTGATGATTTCTATTTCGGCAGCTTCATTCTCAATAAGCTGTTTTTTGGCTTCTGCCGCGCCAGAGGTAGTAGAAAAAAGAACGCTAAAGAGCGTGGCTAATATTGTTTTTTGAGTTTTCAATTCTTGTTTCCCTTTTAGGCCTGATTGAACGTTCTTTTTTGGTGCCAACATTGGCTTTACCATAAACGTTTTATTATCTGAAAGTTCTCCCTCTAAGCCGGTTCCTACTAGCAATAAATCTAATGCTTGCTGAGCGGTATATAAGCCATAAAGGTGTTTGCTTTCTTGTTTTTCAACGAGGTCATAAGGGAATAAAAATAATCGTTCTGTCACTTGGGAAATAGCCCCAAGCGATTTAACTAATGATTGGGCAGGAATATCAAATCGATAAATTTTGTCAACATCAGTCGCATTAACTTGAATACTTACGAACAATAAACTTATTCGTGTAAGTAGCCAAACTACATTTTTACGTCCTATAAACAAACTGATTGCAAACTTAAATAAGCAATCAATAACTCGTCTGTATATAGGACGTTTACCGTTGAAAAATGTACAACTCAATTTAATCATTTTCCTGATTGTTTTTTTGTGTTTTAATTTTTTCTAAGTAATTCAACATGTTCACCATTAATTTTATTTACTTCAATACCAAAGCCTGATTCAAGGATATTGAATAACTTATCCGTTTCGCCGGTTTCAAAATGTCCACCAATCCGTAATTTTCGCAATTCAGGATCTGGGATATCAATTTCCATCGAGGTATGTCTGCTTATTTCGGTGACGACTTCGGCTAACGTTTCGCCCGCAAAAACTAACTTACCATCTAACCAAGATAACTTCCGACCAACTTCGCCTTGATCAAGATACACAACATGGTTACCTTCTCCTTCGATGCGTGCAGAAGTTACCGTAGGAATAGTCATACTTTGCCCTGCTGATAGTTTTCCTAGATGTTTAGCTACTTTTGCAGGTTCATTATTAATCGCTACTGTTGACTCAATATCGCTAGCGGTTGATATATCATCGGGGTTTAACACTAAAACCTCATCAACTACCGCTAATTCTACTGTGCCTTCTGAGACGACTACCTCGATACTATCTTTTAATTTCTGTACCGAAAATGCAGTTCCTAAAGCGCGAACAAGCTTATTATTGGCATAAACTTCAAAGGGTCTTGTTGTATCCTTTTCTACTTCAAAATGCGCTTCACCAGTTAACAATGCAATGCGTCGATAACCTTCAGTATAATCGACTTTAACTTTACTATTGCTGTTTAACCACAGCGTTGAGCCATCTTCTAAGATATGTTTTTGATACTCACCAATATCCGTTACATAATAGTTAGCTTGGGAATTTACACCTTCATTAACTACCACATCAAACATTAATAGACAGACTATTAAACACGCAGAGACTGAGCTCAACTTGAAAAATATTGAAGAACTTCGAGCAGTCTTCTGATCATTTGGTTTAAATAAGGTCGTTAATATTTTGGACCCTAACAAGGCTTTGAACTTATCCATAGAAAATCGTGATGTGCGTTCAGGAGCCACTCTCATAGCCGCCAAAACATCCATATTGTTCCATGTTTGAGACATACGAATAATAACCGAACGATGGATGTCGCTAGTGGCAACCCATTCTTTCAGTTCATTTGATTCTTGAGGCGAAAGAGGGGATTTCTCTTCGATTTTCAGTAACCAATTCGCCGCTTCTTCTTTAATTTTTTGAGTGTTGGTGAAACCTTTTACATTGCTCATTATTCAACACCTCCCTTTAACTTTTGGCTCAAAGTGACATTTTTACTCACCTCAACCTCCTTGTTAGATATATTACCCGACTCATAACTTTCCATCGCATCATCACAACAAACCATCCCTTTAGCTATATGATAATTAATGGTACTGGTTGGCATTTTTAAACGGCTCGATATTTCCTTTATTGAGTAACCATAAACCTTTCTCATCACTAATATTTTTCTACTTTGTTCTGGCAATGAAGCAATTGACTCACAGAAAATGCCCAACTTTCTTTGAGCATCAATATCATTTTCAATGTCAGCGGTAGAAACGAGAGCCAATTCTTCACCTACGTCATCAATATAATCGGTAAGTTTGTAACTTGAACGACGATATTGAGACATGATTAAATTTGTTGCGACTCTATAAATAAAGGACTTAGGCCGCTGAATTTCATTTTGAATATTTGATTCAAACGAACGCAAAAATGTTTCTTGGCAAATATCCTCAATTTCGTGTGAGGGTAAAAAAAATCTCGATATATATTTTTTTAATGCATTTTCATGATGCTTAAAAGTATCCAGAATAGAATTATTTATCTTCTTCTTATTCAAACTTGCCTCACCCTTTATTCCTACCATCTGTAATGTTTAAACAGTTCATCATTATCAGCATGCATAATTATATCATTAAATAATACGCATAAATAAGAGCACTATTTCTCGTGTGTTTTAAATAGAGTTTTTTATAAGACGTATGAAAGACAAAAATGTACAACATTAATTAAATTTATTTCATTTAAATGACAATAGGTGCCATTATCTTGTGATTTACTTGCTTAATTTCCCTTGTCAAAATGATAATTGGCTTTGTAGTTTAGGTACGCGTTGCCTAAAGTAATATTTACTATTTCTTAGGTATAAATATTTGAACTCTTTTACTGATTGCATTTTGTTAACTCAAGTTGGCCAACTTCTTAGAACCGTGTACCAAAATTCACACAGTTTTAGATAATCGAATTTGATATTGAGCTGAAAAGTTTATTAGGAAAAAAATTGAACCTAAATGTATTCCGTGAAGAGATTAGAAGATATTTTTTGTGAAAAAGTAGTGTTGAAAATTTGAAGTGAGAAACAGTGGCTGTGTAGCTAACCGTGTACCATTTTTTTACTGTAACGACCTGATAAAAAAGGGTTTTAGAAAACCGCTTAATTATTTATTAGATAATCAAGCGGTTACTAAAATTGGTGAGATGACACATAAGTTAACTCTCACCAGCCTTTTAAGGTGTTGATTTTCAAGTAAAAACAAAAGCTTAAGTTTTTACGATATTACGTATGCAACACTGAATCTAACTAATTTTGTAGCACTTTGCCAGTAAAATATTGCCCCTCTATGATATAAATTTATTGTACTATCGACGCTATAGCAACATAAAACAATAATTACTGAAAAGTCCTAAACATGGAAATTATTACTAAACACTTTAGTACTAGTGTTGTTATGATAGAGCAGCATTATAATCATGTAATACCTAAAATGTTTAAAAGTGAATTTTCAAGAGTTGATTTAAGAACAACAACTCAATGAAAGTTACTAGAATGATTCTTGCCAAAACCACTGAGCGAATGAAAGCTTTGAAGCTAAAATATGAAAGTCAAGGTAGCATCTAATGTCATATCAACCACCATTTCAAATCACTAATGACATATTAAATATTGTTGCTGATATTAGCCGATTACTTGGGCATTGGTCAGCAAATGATAAAGATCTACTTTCTCCTGTGCTTAGACGCGGAAATCGAATTAAAACCATTCAGGCCTCGCTCGCAATAGAAAATAACACTTTATCTTTAGAGCAAGTTACGGCTGTGATATCAGGAAAAAAAGTATTAGGTTTACCTCATGAAATTCAAGAAGTAAGAAATGCCTTTAAAACCTATGAAAACCTTACTTCGTGGCAGGCAACAAATTCAAGTAATTTATTATCAGCACATCAATCTCTCATGTATGGCTTAGTTGATGATGCTGGCAAATACCGTGATGCAGGCGTAGGCATTTATCGAGAAAAACAGTTAATCCACATGGCACCACCCGCCAATAGAGTTTCGTTATTGATAGATGATTTACTTAACTGGTTAAAAAACACGGATTGTCATCCATTAATTGCTAGTTGTATTTTTCATTATGAATTTGAATTCATCCATCCATTTTCAGATGGTAATGGCAGAATGGGTCGATTATGGCAAACATTATACCTTAGCCAATGGCAGCCAATATTTGCATATCTGCCAGTAGAAACTGTCATTAAAGATCAACAAAATGAATATTACCGAGCGTTGTCAGCTTCAGATAAAGCAAATGATTCAACCGCATTTATATTTTTTATGCTTAAAGCATTACATTCAGCAATGATAGAAGTTATCTCCGATCGAAGCGATCAAGTAACAGTACAAGTAAGCGATCAAGTAAAATCTCTCTTGAGTTGGCTCAATAATAAAGAACCGCAAAAACTTACAATTATAATGGAAGCGTTAGCATTAAAGCATCGACCTACATTTAAGAATAACTATATCGCACCGGCTCTAGAATCTGGATTGATAGCAATGACAGAGCCTGATTCGCCAAGAAGCCCAAGGCAAAAATATTATATAACCAAGGTTGGTAACAATCTATTTCATTCACTTTAGCTAACTTTGTAAATTATTAGATAATGGGTGCATTAGATTATATACTCTAACTCGCTAATGAGATGGTCCGCCTCCCCTAATCTACACTTAGGGCAGACTTTTAAATGAGGAGAACCATCATGTCTACTATTAACATTCTTGGAATTGATATAGGTAAGTTTACCTTTCACCTTGTTGGCCATGACTTATCTGGTCGAGAAGTTTATCGTAAAAAGTTTAGCCGTCCAAAACTGATTCAAGTACTTTCTACTTTAGAGATAACAACTATTGCTATGGAAGCCTGTAGTGGCTCTCATTGGCTAGCACGAAAGTGTCAAGAGTTTGGGCACAAAGTTAAACTCATTCCCCCGCAATACGTTAAACCTTATGTAAAAACAAATAAGAATGATTTCATTGATGCTGATGCTATCGCGGAAGCTGCTGCTCGACCTACTATGCGTTTTGTGAGTGTAAAAACTGAATCATCTCAGGTTACCTCTGTGATTCAACGCATACGTTCAAGTTATGTAAAAGATAGAACAGCATGCATGTCACGGATTGGAGCTACCTTATTAGAGTTTGGCATGAGCTTTCCTAAATCTCATGCCAAAATGAAAGTATTATTCCAATGGCTAGCTGAACATGGTGAGCCTATACCGCCAATGCTTCTTTTAGAATTAAGAGACCACCATGACTATTATTTGAGACTTAACAATCTTATTTCTGTTCAAGACAAAAAGCTTAAACAAGTAGTTGAAAATGATGAGCGTGGTCAATTACTCATGACCATTCCTGGTGTAGGAAATCTAACCGCTAGCCGTTGTTTATCTGATATAAGCAGTGCTACTGATTTTAAAAATGGAAGAAATTTTGCGGCGTGGTTAGGCTTAGTACCCCGCCAATATTCAACTGGAGGTAAGCCAACATTACTCGGTATAAGCAAACGAGGGAATAAAGGCTTACGAGAATTATTCATTCACGGTGCAAGAGCTGTTCTTGTTAGGCCAGAAAAAGCCGTAGCCGTTTTTGGTAATTGGATATTAGCATTGCTATCGAGGAAACATTTTAACGTAGTGGTGATCGCGTTAGCGAATAAACTAGCACGTATCGCATGGTCGGTACTTTCAACTAAACAAGCATTCGAAGTTAGAATACAAGCCTGATTTGCAAATGATGATAAAGATGACACAAC